>Ga0209223_10003932_pt1 | contig 13855 bp, 9 predicted proteins | sample COG_06_FD_184750 | JGI IMG/M metagenome (GOLD analysis project Ga0209223, IMG submission 184750) | Pelagic Microbial community sample from North Sea - COGITO 998_met_06 (SPAdes) (version 2) | ecosystem: Environmental > Aquatic > Marine > Neritic zone/Coastal water | place: Helgoland, sampling...
CGACTTCAATTTGATTGAGAAGCCCACTGGGTACTTGATTAAAGAGACTTTTTGCTCGGTAGCTCAGCGGTAGAGCAGGTGACTGTTAATCACTTGGTCGCTGGTTCGATCCCAGCCCGAGCAGCCATTATTAAAGCTCTAAGCCATAACGGTTTAGGGCTTTTTTGTGCCTGCATCCTTCAAGAGAAAATAGTTTTGGTGGACTAGAAGTTGCCTAGTTCTAAAAAGCACCGCCCCGCTATTCCCCCCTAATTAGTCACCCCTTTAACAGTATGTTCGGAAACGCTCAAGTGGATGCCTCATTGTCATTAATGGCTTCGCACTGATCGGCATTTGAACGAGATACCGCCCAAGTGTTTCCTAATTATGGGCGGAATCCACCTATTTCAGCCTATTTAAAATAGCAGCAGGTGCAGACATTCAAGTGGTCACCAGAGTGCTGGGATGGGTGGAGGGGGTCGGCGTCTCCCCTGCCCTGCTGTTGTGATAATTCGTTTCCTGCCCTCGAAAAAATTGAACTGGGAAAGCCGCTTCCTGCGGGTCGTTAAGCCGATCGCTTGGCGTGCCAGCTGATAACGCTGCTAATCTAAGCACGCGACTTTTAAATTGCAAAAATACTGTCGTGCGCAAGCGTATGCCAAATGTTACGACTTTTAACAATCTTGCTACTACTAAGCTCCGCCTTACTTTGCTCAGGCGCAGAAATTTACGATATCAGAGAGGCTGCTGAGCAGGGTGACGCCAAGGCTCAATTCAATTTAGGGGTTTTGTATGCCTCTGGCATGCCGCCATATACTGAGGATGACGCAATGGCCGTGAAATGGCTTCACAAGGCTGCTGAGCAGGGAGACGCTCTCACTCAATACCATCTAGGGCTCATGTATACCGATGCCCCCCCGCTTGCGGAGGATAGCGCTGAAGCTGTTAAATGGTGTCGCAAGGCTGCTGAGCAGGGATTAGCAGAAGCTCAATATAGTCTAGGGAGAATGTATTACCTTGGCTATGGCGTTCCTGAAGATCACGCTGAGGCAGTTAAATGGTATCGTAAGGCTGCTGAGCAGGGCTACGTGGATGCTCAATTCAATCTAGGGCTAATGTATGCCAAGGGCGAAGGCGTGGCTGAGGATGATGCTGAGGCTATGAAATGGTATCGTAAAGCAGCTGAGCAGGGTGACGCCAAGGCTCAATTCAATTTCGGGGCAATATATTACTCTGGCAAAGGCGCCCCTAAGGATCACGCTGAGGCAGTTAAATGGTATCGTAAGGCTGCTGAGCAGGGCTACGTGGATGCTCAATTCAATCTCGGGGTAATATATTACTCTGGCAAAGGCGCCCCTAAGGATCACGCTGAGGCAGTTAAATGGTATCGTAAGGCTGCTGAGCAAGGATTTGCTACGGCTCAATTCAATCTAGGGGTAATGTATGCCAAGGGCGAAGGCGTGGCTGAGGATGATGCTGAGGCTGTGAAATGGTATCGTAAAGCAGCTGAGCAAGGATTTGCTACGGCTCAATTCAATCTCGGGGCAATATATTACTCTGGCAAAGGCGCCCCTAAGGATCACGCTGAGGCAGTTAAATGGTATCGTAAGGCTGCTGAGCAGGGCGACGTGGATGCTCAACGCAATCTAGGGGTAATGTATGCCAAGGGCAGAGGTGTTCCGCAGGATGATGTCGAGGCCGCGAAATGGTATCGCAAGGCTGCTGAGCAAGGACACGCAGAAGCTCAATCCAATCTAGGGCTCATGTATGCCCAGGGCGAAGGCGTTGCTGAGGATGACGTAATGGGCTATATGTGGTGGAATCTGGCAGCCGCGCAAGGCCATGAGGCCGCCAAGGAAAACAAAGGCATGATCTCCAAAAGGATGACCAAAGAGCAAATTGCTGAAGCCCAGAAGCTATCACGTGAGTGGCTGGCGAAGCGCTCGTCAGATGAGGACGCTTAGACACATGATCAGGAAGCTCAGTAAGGGGTTCTTCGCAGCCCAAAAAAAGTTTTGATGTTTCCCTAACCCTAACCATCGTTGGCGCATGATTAAAAAATTACTACCCCTTGCAACTGCCCTTTGCTTGCTCGCGGGCTGTACCTCCAATCCTAATAAGATTTCTGCGACTGACGTAAGTCCGCTGGAGAACTACGGTGACAATGAAATTGTCATAGATATCGGGTACATATGCGATATTGGAAGTGAGATAACTGAAGAGGAAGCAGAGAGGGGAGACGCGAAGGTTCAATATAGCCTCGGGCTTCAGTATGAAAGTTGGGCTCAGGATTACGTTGAAGCTTTGAAATGGTATCGCAAGGCTGCTGAGCGGGGATACTTTGAAGCTCAATTTAAGCTAGGGGAAATGTATGCTAACGGCAAAGGCGTAGCTAAGGATGACGTTGAGGCTTTGAAATGGTATCGCAAGGCTGCTGAGCAGCGATACGCTACTCAATTCAATCATCTAGGGGCGATGTATTACGATGGCGAAGGTGCTCCTGAGGATGCCGCTGAGGCAGTTGAATGGTATCGTAAGCTTACTGAGCAGGGATCACATGGGCGTGAATTAATACAAAGGGCTCAATTTCAGCTAGGTTTTATATATTCGAATGGCGAAGGCGTTGCTCAGGATCACGTCGAGGCCGCGAAATGGTATCGCAAGGCTGCTCAGGGAGAATGTCGGTCAAAAGTAGATCATCGTCCACAATTTCAGCTAGGTTTTATATATTCGAATGGCGAAGGCGTTGCTCAGGATCACGTCGAGGCCGCGAAATGGTATCGCGAGGTTGCTGAGCAAGGCGACGTTAAGGCTCAATACCTTTTAGGGGATATGTATTTCAATGGCACAGGCGTGACTAAGGATCACGTGGAAGCTTTGAAATGGTATCGCAAGGCTGCTCAGGGGGAACGTCGGGAACGAGTAGATTACTACAACAACGACATCGACTACGGCTTCATGGTAATGGACGGGCAACAGGTGCCAAGTACAGGTTGGGGCCTAAGCGAAACATGGTACTAAACCAGCCGTCAGATGTTTAAAATAAACATGGACCAAGCGTAAGAAAGAAGAGGAATCAGCAACAGCACTAGTCCAATGTTTTATATCCTAACTACCCTCACCTTCCTGCTCCTCACTGCAACCACTTCAGGTGCGAATCAGTGATCCGTGCAAAAGCAATGCCACTGACCAGATGCTTCTAAGTCCGTGTGAATCCATCCAAGCCACGACAAAACAAACACGACCATACGCGCGGCTCCCCGTAGATTCGCCCAGTCGGAACAAATCACGGGGTCTCTGGCTCGAGCCACTGCGAATTATTAACTTCGACTCGGAAGAATTTCTTCTCTCCCGATTGGCCATTTTTTTCAAAGTGACTCATCGCTCGACCCACGCCACGAAAGTTGACTAATTCAGACCAATTCGTGAGATCGGTGCTTTCCATCACCGAATAGCGGCGACCTTCAATTGATTGAAAATCAACTCGCAGATCATTATCATTCAGTAGCTCGACAGCCGCATTATAATCCGAATGCTGTTTTTGATAAACACGGATGTAGTCGACCAAATATACCGTTTCGTCGGGTAAGCTCGAAGTATTGCCTCCGCCATTTCCGCCAATTGCCAGATTGAGCCACAACAATTGGCTGAAGGTACTGAAAGGTGCGATTCCCGGGTGGGCATGCGAATCCACGGCATTGAGGGTTGCTGGGTCGAACGAATTCAAGACCACTCCATCCATTGAGATGGTAGCCAAATCAGGCCCCCAGACCAGTTCCCATGTATGGAACTCGCCCACCCAAGAGGCTGGTAACGAGCTGACATTGATCGAGTAACCGTCCCAGAAAGCATTATAGCGGCCGCTGCCTGCCGTGGCAAAATTAGCCAGTATTCTACCATCGAAATTTTCCATCAGATCAATTTCTCCGGTGGCGGGCCACTCACCGCCCCCGACCGTCCAAATCGCCGGCCAGGTTCCCGGCAAATTCGTCACCTTGGCACGACACACAATTTTACCGTAGAGAAAATTGAACGAGTCTTCGGTCTTGATACTACCCGAGGTCCAGAATGCAAACTGCCGACTCTGCCGCCAATCTGATGCGTTGGGGTCGTAGTTAGGATTGAGAACCTGCTCACGCTTGGCAGTAATGACCAAGTGCCCACCGCTTTGGCTAAGGTTTTCTGCACGATAATACTGTTCTTCATTGTTCCGTTTAAAACCAACTTCAGGCTTCCACTTGGTTAGGTCGATACCGCCCTCGCTGGTGAACTCATCATTGAAAATTAATTGATAATCTCCTGTCGCAGGTGCGAGCGGCAACAGATTCGGCTCGGTTGCCACAAGACTGAGATCATCCACATAGACCGAGCTCGCACCGCCTGGGCCATTATAAATGTAGCAGGTAGCAGACGACATATCTTCACCCGTGGCAAACGCAACATCGACCGCTTGATAGGAGGCTGTGTCGAAAGATTGGCTCACCTCCGCACTCCCATAATCTTTCACTCCAATGTTTGCGCTGCCACCCACTGTCTTTACATATGCACGGAACGTGTAAGCGGTTTTGGGGAGAAGTCCCGTAATTGTTCTTGCCCAGCCACTATCGCCACTCGCATCACCTAGTTTGGCAGCAAATGAACCGGTATAGGCATCACTCTCAATGACTGTAGCATCACCCGATAAAGCCGAAGAAGCGCCCCACTCAAACCCTGGGCCTGGAATACTTACGTTGACTTCTTCGACTGTAAATCGATCGACATGACTGGCTGTAAATAATGTACCAGACACACCTTCAGGCGCCAAGACCTGCAGCGTCCGCATCGCCGGAAGCAGTCCAGCCGCCTGGTAAGTGCCGCTATCTTCAACCAAGTAGCCGAGCGTTCCAATCTGTTTATTTTCGTCTAAATCCGTAACTTTCAAATTAATATAAAAAACGTTTGCGACCAATGTGCGGGTGATCTCCATACGAATCGAAAACCAATTGGTATTGGTATTTGTGCCGCTGTAGGCATCGGCAAGACTCAGCGAAACATAATTCGATTCAGAACCAAAACGAAGCGTATCATCACCCGCTAAACTGACGTCGACTCTAAGAGCGGGAATATTGTTACCAGGAGTGAGAATGTTGTCGGAAATCCCCAGAGCGAAGACCGGTGCTGATATAGGCGCATTCAGAAAGCTTTCACCGCGCCAGACCGCTTCAATCGCTACGGTCTCTTCGACTTCCAATGACGCGGCTAAGGGAGTGAAGTTAAGTGCCCGTGACCAGCTGACGCCGCACCTCGCATAACCTATACCACTTGTTTCAGCGGCCACCCAACTATCTTGCGCCCCCCAGTTTCGAACACCATTGATTGTCGCTCCATCCGAGAACCCGTTACCGCTAGTAAACTCAGCATTTAACAACTGCGCGTGGAGTGGGCTGCTACAAGTAATGACTAGCATCAACGCGATGCAGGAGCGGAGATTTGCAGAGTTTAACATCGTTTTTGTGAAGTTGTGGTTAAAGTAATAACTATTCACGTGTAAAGTTGTCTTATTTAAAAGTCAACTCTGACCGTCAGATTCCTATCTGAGGCGGATGTCGGCGCAGTAGTTGCCCCAGCGCAGATGGTAGTCGAGGCGGTCTAAATGGGGTATGAGTTAGGTTATAATATTATTTAAATGGAAACCATCCACGGGCCAAGTTTTACCCTCTGTATCAAGAATGGCAAGCGTCTGACAATCGAGGGAAACCAATTCTGATTTGTTTAGGATCAAGGATATGAATTGACCTTGGGAAATCGAAATTTTGGAAAATTTCTTGCGGGCCATTTCCTCAATGGATGGGTCATTGATATCATCTCCATTCAAGTAGGGCATCGGGAATATCCGTTTCATATTGCCATCACATCCCTCTACGCACGTAAGCATGATTTTGTGTTTTCCTTGATTCTCAAGAGCAAGCACGATCCGATCACTTTCCGTTGTAACTTTTATAGCCAACGGCCCCGTCCCTGATCGTAAGCCAAGCACTCGAAACAGCCAGTCAACTAGCTTTTCAAAGGCGTCATCAACTAGGGTATAAACTAGAGCCAATCCAATCCCTAAAGCCACTATAATAATTGTAATTAAGTCCATGTTTGTTCTGGTTTTGTTTTCATTTTACGTACGATTGATTGAGCGCCTCTCGATATCCAATATACTGGCACGACAACCAAAACGAGGCCATAGGCCCAGCCAAGGCAGAGGGCGACCAATCGCGGGCCTCCATCGTGCGGGTTGAATGGGTGAGCGTATGCCCACTCAACATGGCGGCAGCCGAATTGCCCAGAACGCAACTGCGGCAACAAGCAGAAGGATACGTCGGAGCCACTTTCGCTTCTGCAAAGAGGCGAATATCGTAATGAGGGCTGGAATTGCAATGAGGGGCAACAAATAAGGATTCATTTTTTAGATTCGGCTGCTGAGGACTGACTTCTGTTTGTTGGCGTTCGCGGTGCGAATGTTGCTGTCGACGATTGCAGCATCAACATGCTCTGCACCGAGATACTTTGTGATTAAACGCCTTGACTGTTCAAACATTGAAATGGCCTTATCGTACTCTCCTCGTGCTGCGTAGATAATGCCGAGATTATTCAACGCTGCAGCCACTGTTGGTGAGTCCCCTTTTTTTAACCGATGAGTTAACTTGGCTGTGTCTTCAAGCAAGGATGCAAAGTCCGTAGCAAGCCCCTCTACCTCTTGCAGGGCGAGAAACTGCTGCTTCCTTGCTTCAATCGTCACAATCGCCGGACGATCTGGAGAGGCCCATTCTTCTCGTAATTCAGCATGTTGCCTTGCCTTCATAAAAACAACGAAGACAACCAAACCAATCGGAACGGCCAACCCTACCCATTTGTATGTATTCATTGTTTTCCTACTTGGTGTAATTCCAACCTCACCACGCCATTATGTTGAGGTCTGGGGCGGATATCAGCGCTGTAATTCCCCCAACGAAGATGGTAGTCGAGGCGGTCGAGGTGGTAAAGGTAATACTTGGTGTCGCGGTATTGGCCGTAGCGGGCGGAGGTGTTTTTGCCGTCGCCATGGATGGTCAGAGCGAGCTTGGCATCCTCATCGGTGAGGGTGTAGTGGGTCAGGGCTCGCTTGGCGGCGATGGCCTCAAAGGTGAGTAGCTTGCCTGCTGGTGGATCCCAGCCCATGAAGTAGAAGTCCCAGTTATCTTTGTGCCAGGGCTGGGTCGGCTTCTCTGCCCAGGTAGCGCGTGCCTCGGAAAACAGGGGGATGCTGCCAGTAGGGGCCCCGATGTGGCCTAGCGGGTAGCTACTCCAGTAGGCCTCTTTATCCCAGCTGAGCTGGTCGAACTGGTCGCTGGTCTGGAACTTGATGCCAACTTCCAGATCAAGCGGGCCTTGCCTGGAGACCTTGCCCTCCGGCTCTGGTAATGGAGGGATGTCCTCGAAGAAGTATTTCACATCGAAACGCCCTTGCTTGCCAAAAGTGAATACATAGTGGACATCCATTTCAGCGAATGTTCCACGCACGTTGATTTTGGTCGCGTTTTCGTCACGATTGACGTGCATCTTGGTAAACTGCCAAGCGTCAATGTCCGGGCTTTCGTAGAGGTCCGATCCCATGGTCCAGCTTGGTTTGCTGCCAACCTCTGGGTTGATGCCTTTGATCATGTATTCCTCTTGCTTGAAGATGTGAGGGAAGGGGCCGACCAGAGGAATGGTTTGTCCGGCTTTGGTGATGCTTTGCATCAGGCCCGTGGTTTTATCCATGCGGTATTGCACACCATCTCCCTGGATGACGAATTCATTTCCTTCCGTGGAGACGGTGGGCATGCCCTGGATTTCCGGGGTGAGAGGAGCGGGCTTGGTTCCCAGCGAGATCTTGTAGTGGTCGATGACCTGCCCGGCGCTGTCGAGGAATGAGATGCCTATTTCCGTGCCTGTTTTCCAGTCGTCTGCGGGGAGCTTGATATGGCCTTTCTGGTGTGGCTCGATAGCAGGGAGGGCGGGTTCTGAGGTTTTGCCATTATAGGAGACGAGGAGTTTGACTTCGTTCAGAGAGGTGTGGTCAAAGCGGTTGTAAACAGGCAGGGTGATGGGCTCGTTGGGCACGACTTCCTTGAGCTGGGTTTGGAGTAGGCGGATCGGGCTGTAGGCCTTTTTCACATTCCAGAACTCAGGTTTGTGGCGGCGCCACTCATCAATAATTCCCCAGCGGGCAGTACCGGTGATGTTGCTTTTTTTACCGGTGACGACTTGTTTGGCCTTGGCGGGTGGCAGCATGCGCATCGCGCCCTGGGTCGGGATCTTGGTGGGGTCTTCGACGATGGTCATGTCATCGACAAAGTTCCAGATGGCGGCTCCCACACTGCTGTCAGCGGGGAAGAGGTTAGCCCATGCCTTGTCAATGCTGCGTCCCCAGTAGTCGCGGGAGTTGGTGTCGTGCAGCCAGAGTTGCGCGGTATGGCCAAGCACATGCATCCATTCGTCGTAGATGGTGGGTAGAGGGTTTTGAGTGAAGTCTGCATCCCATTCCGGATAATGACCGCTAAGGACATCGTAGCTGTTGTGCTCCTTGTCCTTTTTTACCTGATAGGATGCAATCACGGGACGGGATGGGTCCTGCTGATGCGCGTAGTCATAGGAGGCCTGGAAGTTGGCACCATAGACGCTTTCGTTACAAATCGACCAGAGGATGACGGAGGGGTGGCTGCCGTAGTTGAGCAGGGTCTCGCGCAGTTGGTTGGTGAAGAGTTTTTCATACTGCGGGTCATCGTTCATGCCGACCGAGGGGCGGTTGGCTTTACCACAATCTAGCACGGCGGTTTCCAGGGTGACATAGAGGCCAAGCTGATCGCACTGCTCGATGAAGCCGTTACCGGGAGGGTAGTGGGAGGTGCGCACGAAGTTCATGTTCGCCTCCTTGAATAGCTCGGCATCGCGCTTGTCGATAGCGAGCTCAGGGACAAAACCCTTGAGTGGGTTGACCAGGTGGCGGTTGGCGCCGCGGAGTTTCACCACCTTGCCATTGATCAGCATGTTTTTCTTTTCATCAAAGCGAATGTCGCGGAAGCCGATTTGTTTGGAGTAAACCGCGGTCGCTTGGCCGGGGGTAGTGCTGGTGACTTGCAAGCGGTAGAGCACGGGCTTCTCAGCGGTCCAAGTCTGCGGAGCGTTGACTGGGGCAGTGAAGGTGACTTGCTTTTCACCCAAGGCACAGGAGTTCGGCGAGAGCGGGATTTCTTTTCCGCTAGGATCAAAGAGCTTGAAGGTGGCGACACCCTCGGTATGCGGGGTTGCAACTTGACCGATGATGGTGAGCTGCGCTGTTTTGCCATCTTCTGAGAAAGGAGAAGAGACGATGGGGAACTCAAAGAAGGTCTTCGGCCGTGCCTGCAGGGAGACACTGCGCACCAGACCACCAATGGGGCGCAGGCGCTTGCCGTTGAAGGCGATGTCCTTGGATTTATCGGTTAGTTCAAGAGAGATCCAGGCATCCTCACCCGGCTTGACCACGGAAGTAATATCACATTCCCACGGGGTCCAGCCGCCCTGGTGGTCGCGGATAAATTGGCCATTCACCCAGACGCGCGTGTAATCATGCGCGCCTTCAAAGCGCAGACGAATCTGCTGGCCGGCGAAGTCTGCCGGAATGGAAATTTTTTTCTTATATGCGAAGGGGAGGTCTTCTTTGATAGCATGACCTTCACGGAAAACGTCCCCGGGAACGGGCATGGTTTTCCAGCCGGTCAGCGCGCCCTCTTCTTTCCAGAAGTCATTGGGCGCCGGCAGTTGGAAGTGCCACGTGCCATCCAGTGACACGTCGGGAGTTTTGACCCCATCCAGTTGATCCAGCGATGAGGCCTGCAGGCCGGCCACCAACGATGCGATCAAGCTCGCGAGTGCTATTTTACATGTTCTCATATTTATACGATTGATTCTTCTTTTATAAAATTACTCTGCTTTGCTGGACAGCTTGGCTTTGCGCCGAGCCACGTCGCCAGGGCCGCCCCACATTTCAGTCTTCGCTTTTTCCAGATCGCAATGGGGGTTTTTCTGCGGGATGACGGCATCCACATCCTTAAGCCAGGCATCCAGCAATAGATTCAACTCTTTGGTCACCTCTGGATTTGAGTGGCTTATATTTTGCGTCTCGGAGGTGTCGTGCTGGAGATTGAAAAGCTCTGTCGAACCGCTGTCATAATGCCTGATCAGCTTATAGTTGCCTTTGCGCACCACGCTGGCCGGCACACTGGGGGCATTGTCTCGGTAGTGCGGGTGGTGCCAGAATATCGCCTTGTCCACGTTAATCCGCTTGCCGGCCAGCGCATTGAAGAAGCTTTGGCCATCCGTGTGCTGTTCCGGCTTAAGAGGCAATCCTGCGAGCTGCAGCATGGTGGGATAGATATCGGGAGTGTTGACCAGTTCCGTGCTTTTGGAGCCCGGAGCAATGTGTCCGGGCCATTTCACGATGAGAGGCTCTTTAATGCCTCCTTCGTAGATGCCGCCCTTGTATCCTTTGTACGGGTAGTTGGAGGTGCAGGTGTGTCCGCCGTTGTCGGAATAAAAGAGTACCACCGTATTGTCCGCAAAGCCGTTGTCTTTGAGAGCCTGCATTAAACGCCCGACATTGTCATCGAGGATCTTGAGCATCGCCGCATAGTCCGCGCGCTTCCAGTGCTGCGTTTTTTTCTTTGCTTCAAAGTATGCAATGCCTTCCTCGCGAGCGATGATCGGCATGTGCACCAGGTAGTACGACATGTAGATCAGGAAGGGTTGTTGATGGCCGCCGTCCCATTGTTGCCGTTGTATGCCGATGAGCTCAGCCGCCTTTGCCGTGAATACATCGGTGATGGTATCGCCCTCTTTCCCACTAACATTCTTTTGCTTTTTCTTGAAGGGATAGAAGCGATTGGCTTCGCTTTGCTGCGCGCCGTATTCCTGCTCAAAGCCAAAGTCGGTCGGACTCCCCTTCCCCAGATGCCATTTGCCGAAGAACCAGGTGGCGTAGCCGCCCTCTTTCAGCGCCTGGCCAAAGGTGATCTCTTCTGGCGGCAGGAACTGCTGTTCCGGTTGTGATGCGGTAACGCCCCTGAATTGGGGTTGGAGCTGCCCCGGCAGAAAGTCGGTGAGCCGCAGGCGGGCAGGATATTTCCCCGTGAGAATACTGGCGCGGGTCGGTGAGCACACTGGACTTGCCGCGTACGCATCGGTGAACAGCATACCCTGCCGAGCAAGTTCGTCGATGTTGGGCGTTTCGTGATAGGTATTGCCGTGTTCCAGGCCGTAGCACCCGAGGTCAGTAATGCCCAGGTCATCGGCGAACAAAATGACGATGTTCGGTTTTTCACTGAGCTTAAGGTTCTCCGTAGCCTTGTCTGCTTCTGTTTCAGCGTTGAGAGTTGGTGCCCACCATAATGTGGTGGAGAGCATCAACGCCCCGATGGCTATTTTGCGGCTGGTCATCATCTGGGTGTCTTTTTTGATCAACTTGCTGTTTGTTGCTAACGCATCATTCAATAACGCGGTTTGTTTGTGTCCGTTACCGCGTGCCGGTCTCCTACTCTTCGGGTGGAGGGCTCGAGGGGGATATGGTGACTGTTACGGCTGCTGCCACCACTCAGGCCCATGTGCTTGGTCGCTTGAATAGCTAGGTCAAAATGAAGCTGCGGGTTTACTCCATTGCTATCGATTGCATCCGTTTCGAATTTCAATACAAAGCGTTCAGGAATGGGCTCGGCGGGTAAAGCCGAAATGAGCTTTGCTGTGGCCGAGCTTTGTCCTGTGATGGAGATGTTTTCCACAGCGACGCTCTTCCACGTGGTAGCGTCTTTGCTCACCACTTTTAGCTCCACCATGAACTTACCTGCCGGATCACGGGTAATGCGGTCAGGCTTGACGGTGTAGTCAATAAAATCCGCTGTGCTAGAGCCTGCGGTACCAGATGATGGGCTGCTTCGAATAAATCCACTACTTACCCACGCGAGTAGCACGATCGCGAGAATGACGGCAGCCCCGATCGCGATGCTGAATCGCTTGTTTGTTTGATTACTTTTCATTTTGTTGATTTTTGTTTACTGGCTACGCCCATGAAAAACTCTAGTGCCTACTGCGACCATCATCCAGTAGCTTCTGCAATCCCGCTTTCATCCGCTCAAACACTTCAGGGTGCTGTTGACTGACATTTTTCTTTTCCCCTGGATCGTTATTGAGGTTGTAGAGTTGGAACCTAACATCACTGATCGTGCTGCTATCACGGTCATATTTTGCCAGCCGTTGTAGCTTCCACTTGCCCTCACGGTACCCCAAACAGGCACCCCAATTGTCCTGTTGAATCAATTGAACACGACCCGTTGCACCTTGCCGACCGAGTAATGCGCCCATCACATTGATACTGTCGAGGCAGGCATCGACTGGAATTTCGACGCCAAGATAAGTTGCGAGACTCGTCGCCAGATCAATGGTGCTGACCACTTCATCCGACACGCCGGGCTTGATAGTGCCCGGCCAGCAGGTGATGAACGGCGTACGGGTGCCGCCTTCCATAATCTTGTACTTTCCACCGGAGAACACACCGGCCGGTTGATGGTCGCCCAAGTTTTCTTTGGCACCATCCTTATAACCGTCGCCCAAGACGGGACCGTTATCGGAGCAGAAAACAATCAGGGTGTTTTCCTCCAAGCCCTGCTCTTTTAGGATCCGTACTAATTCACCGACGCTCCAGTCGAACTGAACAATCGCATCGCCACGGAACCCCATTCCGGATTTCCCATGGAACCGCTCGTGCGGCATACGAGGCACATGAATATCGTGCGAGGCGAAAAAGAGAAAGAATGGCTGATCCTTATTGGCGGCAATCCACTGCTCAGACTTTTCATTCCACTTGTCCGCCAGATCCTCATCGCGAAAACGCGCGGCATGCCCCCCAGTGTAGAATCCGATACGACTGATGCCGTTATGGATGGTACTATTATGGCCGTGGCTCCAATCCATCTTGAGCTCATCACGATGGCTGATGCCGGTTTTATGATCAGGCCCTGGAGTACGGTGACCGACCCAAAGCGGATCCGTCGGATCGAGGTTCAGCACACGATGATTTTCGACATAAACCTGCGGTACACGGTCATTGGTGGTGGGCAACAGGAAACTGTAATCAAAGCCAATTTCAAGTGGACCAGGCTTGAGATCTTCATTCCACTGCGGCCCCTTGCCGGGGGCGCCGAGGCCGAGATGCCACTTGCCAATCACTGCGGTCTGATAGCCAGCTTTTTGCATTAGCTCAGGCAGCGTCACAGTTCCAGGCTGGATCAAAGACGGCGAGTTAGGCCCAGCGATACTAGTGCCTTCACCACGGAACGCATAGGTTCCGGTCAGCAGCGAATAGCGGGTCGGCGTGCAGGTCGAAGCCGATGAATACCCACCGGTAAAACGCAGTCCCCGCTCGGCCAATCGGTCGATATTCGGCGTCTTCACATTTTCCAGTTTGGCGCCATAACAGCCGACATCGCCATAGCCGAGGTCGTCTGCCATAATGACAATAACGTTGGGTTTTTGGTCGGCAAATACGGAGCTTGCGAGGCTAACCGCCAGCGCAGCGAAAAGCCCTGCGCCGATCCAACGACGTGCGTTTTCTTTCGGTGGTGTATTCATCTTGATTTCAATCATCCTTTTTAAATTATTTATTTTTCGTAAGCGGGGTGTGCGCCTCATCCATGTATTTCTCGAGCTTCGAGACCATCTCCGGAAATTGATTCGCGAGGTTGGTGCTTTCGCCGAGGTCATCCTTCAAATTATACAGTTCGATTGCTTGCAGTCCCTTTGTTTGCAAATCCCTGATCTGCACAGCCTTCCAGTCGCCCTGACGTAAAGAGCGCGCGGT
>Ga0209223_10003933_pt1 | contig 13840 bp, 9 predicted proteins | sample COG_06_FD_184750 | JGI IMG/M metagenome (GOLD analysis project Ga0209223, IMG submission 184750) | Pelagic Microbial community sample from North Sea - COGITO 998_met_06 (SPAdes) (version 2) | ecosystem: Environmental > Aquatic > Marine > Neritic zone/Coastal water | place: Helgoland, sampling...
GTTCGAATCCCTCATCGCCCACAACTAAAAAGAGAAAGAAAGCCATCCACGAAAGTGGGTGGCTTTTTTCGTTTCGGGCGAGCAAAGCTTGCTTTAGCGAGTACCGAAATGAAAAAAGCCAAACGATGCGGAGCAGCGGATGGCTTTCTTTCTCTTTTTAGTTGGGTACAAGGGCACCAGTGAAGGGTTCTTTCGCCGCTAGGCGAAAAATCTCCGACATAACTTACTTGAACCGTTCCGATTTTTAATTAAGTGTCATCGCTAACCAAGAGATCCCATTATCTACTAGTAAAAGCAATAACACGAGATAAGAAAAATCAGCTAGAGACAGGCGGATACGACAATTTCAATTTGGGCGAAACGAAGCTAGAATCATCATTTCGATGATTTTTTAATCTAATCCATATTTAAACACATAGCTCCATTTCATTCGATGAAGAGGTGAAAAATATACGGCTGTATATTTTATCATTTTCAACTTTACGTTGATAACTAGTTAATATTAACTCACTGGTCAACTTTTGACCAGCAGCACTAAATTGTACATTGAAATCATTAGATAAAAAACGATGAAATTTAGCGGACACGATACTTTTGCTTGCAGGACAACTTGGCTTTATAAAGGTATAGACCTACTTAACAACAAGAGAAATTCTGATAATCAGATAGATATAACTATCCTCAACGGACATCAACCTACAATTGAGCTTGGTGTGGGGAAAAATATGGTCAATGCAATTAAGCATTGGTTGCTTGCCTTTGGGATTGTTGAAATGGAAGAAAACGATTTTGGAGTTCTTGCTGAACTGATTTATGCGGACGGTGACGACGATAACAATCTTGATGCTTTCATAGAAGACAAATTCACTTTATGGATCCTTCATCACGAGATATGCACGCGAAAGTACGCATCAATTTTTAATTATTTCTTTAAAGAGTATTTCAAACGGAAATCAACTCGAACGTTTTCTGAATCTGAATTTGTTGGATCACTCGCTAGCTATATCAAAGGAGAGGGAGAATCTCTTCCATCACTTAATTCTTTAAGTACTGATTTCAGGTGTCTTATCGATACCTATTGCATAAAGAAGAGCAAAAAAGCAACCTTAGAAGATAACTACACGACTCTTTTGACCGAATTAGACCTAATAAAAAGAACAGTTTTTAGAACTGGCGATAACGAGATCATTTACGAATTAAATACACAAGCTGCCGAAAATGAAAGTACAACGCTAGTTGCGACGCTACTACTAAAATCCTTTGGGGTTAAAGGATCGATAAGTATAACGCTTGATGATGTCTATTTGCACTTAGGAACAATTTTGCTATTGAATAGAGATTCATTCTCAAAAATACTGGAAAAGGTAGCCTCTGATTTTAGTTCAGATTTCTCATTCAAACAAAATGAGGCAACCGGAATTCAAGAATTACAAATCAATACAGCGAGTTCATGGATGGACTTTGTTAAAAAACACCACTACCAAGTATGCTAATATCAACTAACATACTTAAGAATGATGATTCGTCATTCAATTATATCGTTACGAATAATGCTCAATCAATTTATACCCAAGTTACAACTGCATTGTCTAGTAAGGTTAGCTGTTTTAATTTGATTGGATCTTATGGAACCGGGAAAAGCTCATTTCTCATTGCCATGGAGTCTACAGTTAAGGGCAAAACACAGTATTTCAAGGGGTCTACATTATCTAAGAAATCTAACTTCGTCAAGATTATTGGAGATCCTAAGCAATCATTAAGAACTTCATTGGCCCAAGCCCTAAAAGTAAAAGACAGCGTTGATGAAGTAATTAAAGCCATCACCCATCTTACAAAGAAAAAGGATTCCGTTTTTATCATTATTGACGAATTTGGCAAATGTCTGGAGTATGCCCTTTTAAATAACCCTAAAGAAGAGACCTACTTCTTCCAACAATTAGCAGAGGCGGTAAATGATTTAGATTCCTGCGTATTGATTACGACACAACATCAAAATTTCGATGCATACACCGCTGGAGCAAGTCAATCTGACGCAGTAGAATGGGAAAAAGTTAGCGGACGGTTCACGTCAATCAATTTCAATGAACCAGCGGAAACTCTAATCAAGCTTGCTGTACCAACATTGAAAGAACTTGAGAATAATGAAAAAGTCACGCCGTCGCTGAATAAAGTGCTTGATGATACTAGACTTCTCCCCGTTGGATACTCCGCGGCGCTCGCAGAAAATGATGTTAACGTAAGTCCTCTTGATGGGATTACTAGTTACGTTGTCATCAGCTTATTACAGAAATATGGTCAAAATGAGCGCTCCTTATTTTCATTCTTAAATGCTACAGGGTCACATAGCATTTCTGAAAAAGATAATGAACTACCATACCTTCTTACGGACTTTTACAATTATGCAATTGACCGTCTTTCTCACGTTATTTACAGTAGTGGAAACCCAGACAAATTACAGTGGGAATCGGCAGAACGAGCTATTCAGCGCGCGGACCACCACTCAAGTATTGATCCAAGGGTTTCACATCCCATTTTAAAGTCCATACTTTTAATTAATGTTTTTGGTAGAGAAGGTTTATTTGATTTAGAAACTGCTAAGGACTACTTCAGCACTGCTTACGGTTTAGAAGCTGAAAAGACTCTCGACGAGTTAACGGATAAGAATATTATTCAATTCCTAAGACATAAAGGTAAACTCACCTTTGTAGAAGGAACCGACATCAACATCCAAGGCGAGTTAACAGAAGCAAATCGAAAAATCCCTGCTTCCTTAGATTTAGAAAGCGAATTTAATCGCCTGATGACAATAACACCGGCGCTGGCAAAAAGACATTATTTAATCTCCGGAACACCACGGTTTGCCGAATTCCACTTGACTAAGGAATCATACAACAATAGAGCTTCTGATTTAGATGGAAATACGCACATCTTCATTTCAACGGGTAAGATCTCTGGTATCACTGCTGAAATTATTTGTCAATTAAAAGGAGCAATAGACCTCGAAGAGCTTGTAAGAGATGTTGTCAAATATGAGATTATACTAACCAAGTATTCTGAAGATTTCGTCGTTAAAAAAATCATTGCGCGCGAATACTCTTATGCACTTGAAAAGCTCCAGAAAGCTTTTAACAAGAAAGTTTTTGAGGAAAGCATATGGAAATTAAACGGCAAAAAAACTAGCATCGAATCTCAACGCAGCTTCAACACTCAACTCTCGGAATTCTTCTCACAGAAATACTATTCAGCGCCGAAAATCAATAATGAACTAATAAATAAATCGGTGCTTTCCGCGAGTATTAATACTGCTAGAAGAGCACTTTTAAGAAGACTATTAGAAAGATACCAAAATCCATCCTTGGGATATGATTTAAAGAAATTTCCTGCGGATAAGACTATCATCCACTCTACTTTGATCAAAGAGGGAATGCTTGATCTAACGACCGGGGTTATTAAAGCGCCTACAAAATTAAGTAGCTATTTCGACGCATGGAAAGCTGGAATAGATTTCCTCGAGGACAGCCGTAACGGAAAAAAGAGTATTCATGAACTAATAGAAATCCTAAAGAGAAAGCCATACGGTCTTAAGGATGGCCTGATTAAAATCTGGCTAATGTTTTTTCTTGTGGCAGAGGAAGAGAATTATGCCTTGTATTATTCTCCCGAGAACAAGTTTTTACCCTACTTCTCGGATGATATTTATGAGGCCATTTTAAAGAAGCCCGAGAACTTTGTTATTAAGAGATATAATTATGACAGACTATCTGATGAATTGATTGCAGAATACAAAAGATCATCGTTATATCTTGAACAAGGTGATGCTGCCAGTGCAAGAACAGCTTACTTTAGGATTTATGGTGAACTATTAAGCAAACTAAAAAATCTTGAGACCTTTACTAAAACAACCAACTCTAGACTTAGTAAAGAAGCAATCGGATTCAGAGATGCTTTGATAAAAGCAAACGACCCTGAAGAAGCCTTATTGTCTTTGATTCCGAATGCTATAGGTTTCAATGACGTTCTAAGTATGACAGCAGAGCAAACCGCTTCTTATTTCGTAAAAATGCGAGATGTCGAAGGTGAGCTCGGTGAATGTTTTGATGTGTTGCTCAACGAATTTTATGGATTAATCGCAACATCACTCGGTTATTCTGAAGACATAGAAATGAATCGCTTAAAAGATGGATTTAAGCAATCCACTGTCGGAGTTGATACTAACCAACTTACTAAAGAAAGTCGAGTACTTTTCATGAGGCTTGGAAGTCCTTTGGATATAAAAGACGCCTGGACAAAGTCCGTTGTCGATGCTATTATTGGTAAAAATCTAGAATCCATTAAAGATAATGAGTTAGCACTCGCATTTAAACAAGTGAAATCGAAGATTGATGATTTGCTCGAAGCTTGCCAACTTTTTTCATCGGGAGAAGGCGAAGATAAATTTGTGCTTAAACTCACCCTTCCAGATGGGACAACCTTCCGTAGAATCATGAATAAAACAGATATCAAGACTCAGAAGATGAATTCCTCGGATATCGAAAAATTGGCTAATCAACTTTTAAAATCACTATCGTATGACTAATGTAAAACATCTTTTAGGGATTTCTGGGGGAAAAGATAGCGCTGCATTGGCCCTTTATCTTCAATCTAATTATCCAGAATTAGATACCGAATATTATACATGTGATACTGGAAAAGAGCTTACTGAAACCTACGAACTAATCGGGCGATTAGAGTCCGCGCTAGGCAAAGAAGTTGTTCGATATCATAGTTTCGATGAGACCAAAGTGGCTATAGACAATCCATTCGATCACTTTCTTGCTTCATACGGACACTTCTTACCTTCTAGCGGTCAAAGATGGTGCACACAGAAAATGAAGTTAGAGCCATTTGAAAAGAATGTGGGAGATGAACCGACAATATCCTACGTGGGTATTAGAGGAGATGAAAACCGTGAAGGCTATATTTCGAAGAGAGAAAATATTCAAACCATTTTTCCTTTCAGAAAAAATATCTGGTCGAGTGATGTAATCAAGGTTGCATTCTCTAAACAACATAACGAAATGCTGAAAAAGGCACTTAAAGATCAGTTAGACTCGACGGAATCAGAGGCCGCCATAAAAATATTTGACACACCATTAAGCTTAACATTTACTTTGAATCATAAGGTTGATTCGCTTCTGGATTTCAATACTCGAGCCTTTAATCATGCTATTCATGCCGTTTTAAAAAACACAGACTACCCAGTAGGAAAACTTGAGGACTACCCACTGCTCGACAATCAAGAAATTTTGGGTATTGACGATATTTTTAAACTACTTGAAGAGTCAGGTGTAGGGATTCCTGCGTATTACTTACCCGTTGAATTCACAGCCAATGTTGACGGAGAAATTAAAACAGGCACTTACTCTAGATCTCGTTCAGGATGCTTTTTTTGCTTTTTTCAACAGAAGATCGAATGGGTATGGCTCTTAGAGCAGCATCCAACTTTATTTGCAAAAGCAGTTGAATATGAAAAAGATGGATATACTTGGTCCGAGGAGTCTTTGACTGACTTAATGAAACCCGAAAGAGTTAACCAGATTAAGGCAAACTATATAAAAAAGACTGAGCGCGCTAAAAAGCACGCTCAGAATCAATTAAACTGGAAAGACGAAATTCTGAATTCCGAAGGTATCGGATGTTCAAGTTGTTTTATTTAGTATTGTACGCACTTAGCACATTTTGAAGCTCATATCCTAAATTTCCACGCCACGTTTCTAGAGTTTTCTTGTCCGCAGTCATAGTTGCTTCAACTAGAGCTATCGCTCCAAAAAGGTATTTGATAGGCTCTATTTGAGTACGATTGTCCGGTTTTTCAAGTAAAGGTTTCATGACCGTCTCGTAAAAAACATGTTCAATATTAATCTGAATCAAAATGAATTTATTGGATACATTTTCAAAATCCAATAAAGTGTTGTTACCAGGAAGACTTGTGTAAATAAAGAAAAAGGACTTATAGTTACGTTGTAGTTCGCTCAATGCTTCACTTACCAATTTTGGACTGTTTTTATATTCAGGAAAAGTAGTTAAATATTCCCTGACTCTCTTTTTTTCCACCTCCGTAAGTGGTTCTCGCTTAGGACAATTTGGACAAATGTTATCCTTATACGGTATTTTGTGATAGAAACATACTTCAGTAGTATCTATCTCACATGCAACACATATACCATCAATCAACTTGACTTTAGGATGTTTTTGGCATTGAATGAATTTTTCGCCACATTCTGAACACTCCCCTTTTCTTATCACTCCTCCACAGCCTTTATGAATTACTTCCGGCGTAACGTCGATTTTCTTTAAATAATTAAGGTGATTATTCAGGAGTGCAGAAATATAATTACTTAATTCAATAAAGAATTTTGCTTGTGAAGCGGATTTTCCCTGTAGATCATAAACATCGTCTGATGAAGAGTTTCTAAAATTCATAGCGTCCAGTTTATTCGCTTGGACATCAAATAATTTGTCACTAATCGGTTCAAAAGAGACTTCGATCCCAATCCACCTTGTCATTTGAGCGAATCCCGTACTAGAACTAAAGCCAAACCAGTCTAGCTTTATTTCGCGTCCAGCTCTAACTAAACTTATTCCATCATTATTTAAATAGTTCGAAACAAACTTACTTTGCTTCGCCTGTTTACCCTTGTACAAGGAATAAATTGTAGGATTTATTACGCTATGCTTGATTACGACTTTGTGCTCTATTTCTATACCATTCACCTTTTCTTTATGTGAAAATATTTTCTTACCTGGCAGGTCGTCCGAAATCCGTTTTTTCGATTTAAATTCTTCGATTACGTTCGTGATTTTTTCTGAATATTCATCAGGTAAACAATTACCTTTTATTAGATACAATGGATCGTTTAACTTAACAGTCCTTGATACTTCCTCAATGATCGTAAGCCCATTGTCAACAAGAACCTTTAGGGTTAGATTCAGAATCTTATCCTTCAAGAAATTTCTATAAATCCGACCTAGAAAAAAGTCAAAATGATTAAGTAAGGTAGTGGCTTGTGCTGGCACTTTATTTGGGTCTATCCGCTCCCACTTGACTATGACACCACTTGGTTCATTTAAATATGATTTATGTATTTGCTTATCTTTTTTACCTATTGTAAATTCAGCACTCTTTGCAGGGTACACGGGATCTTTTGGTCCATAATCTTCATGGTCTCGCGTAACAGACAACGCATTCGATAAATTTCCTTGCCAGGCTACGACAGTATATCGCGTAGATTGATTACAACTGCTGTACGGGAGGCCTAAGCCAAATTTCCCTAATCTACCGTCTTCATTTATTCCTATATTCTTACCTCCGCCAAAAGACAAGCATGATTCAAGGTCTTCTTTGTTCATGCCGACTCCATTATCAGCTATATGAATTTCTGATATAGTTCTTTCTCTATCTAAAATTACATTTACTTCTACTCGTGCTTCACAACCCTCCTTACGCCATTGAATTGAATTATCTATGATCTCAGCTAACGCGTGTTCTGTTTTGCCTCCAAATTGATAACGATACGAATCTAACCCCGCACCCAATAAAACGCTACTCATAATTTTGATCCCATTTAACAAATATATTTTCTGTTGACTCAATGCCTATGTAGTTGTCTACAACATCGACGACTACATTATTTGGATTACCGCCATTCTTTGGTCCTCGAACCGCTCGTCCAACCATTTGACTGTAAAGAACCGGGCTACTGGTTGGTCTAGCAATTATACAATGTGAAATATTTGTGCTGTCAAATCCGGTTGTTAATACTCCAAAATTGACCAATACATCTAATTCCCCTGATTTAAATCGTTCAATCGTTAATTGCCTTTCTGACTCTTTTGAATCACCTAAGACCAATCCTGATTTAATCCCAATATAGGTAAGCGCTAATTGCAATATCTTGGCCGCCATAGTATTAGGCGCAAAGATTAAAATCTTGTGAATCGATGAAATTTCAACACAGTCGACACAATATTTTATGATATTAAAATTTCTTTCCGGACTATTACCGAGCGCCCTTGCAAGATTTCCTCTTAATTCACCGGAATCTATTAATATTTCTAAATCTTTTGGACTTAAACTTGCTCCCGTTGCTCCATTAATGACGTGTTGAGAAACATCACTCAAATATCCTCTATGAACTAAATATTCAAAACCATTCTGAACTTTCACTCCATTAGAATCACGTAAAGTTATCATGTTAGATGAAAAATATTCAGATAATACTTTATTATCTGCAAATAGCGAATCTCCTCCTCTACCCGGAGTTGCTGTTAGTCCAATTAATTTAGTTCCTTGTTCAAGGATTGAAGAGACAACATCAGAATATGTTGGTGCTAGAACTTTGTGAGCCTCGTCAACTACGATAATATCAGTTGGTTTCCCTAATTGTTCAATAAAATCTACGGGATTGCTTTTTTTAAAACTGTTGAGCTTACCATAACTAGTAAAGACAACATTGGGCATGTCATTTGTAAGATCTAATGTTCCAGAACCAAAAAATCTTGAAACATTTACCCTTCCACTTGCTTTTAGGGGATATAATTTTTTGAAAGTTTGAAATGCCTGATCACAAAGTTCTCTCGAATGAGCTAACCAAATAACATTTCCACCATCCTTTACATTGTCTAAAATGTGGATGAGCGCTTCCATCATGGTTTTAGTTTTGCCCGCACCAGTCGGCATGTGGACTAAAAATCTTTGAATTTGAGAGTTAAAATAACTTTTTAAAATATCTGACTTCATCCGACGTTGATATGGATGCATTGATAAAAATGTATCCACATTTACATTATCACCCAAAGAATAGGTCTTACATATTAATGAGGAGTTCTCCTTATTGGACTTAGACTTTGTATTTAACGATAGAACTACACCCCTAGTTTTACAATACGCCTTAATGAAGCGGCTCCAATTATTCGAAATAAAATCATCTCCAAGTTGATTTGAATATGACATATATTCATCGTCGTCCAAAAGCTCATTGGCAATATATGTTGCTAAATTCATATTGAATAGATCCGAATCGTCAAACAGCCTCAACAATCTGTTAGCATTGTCTTCGTAACCTAAATAATCTACAAATAAGCTTCTTACTCCTTTATATTCTTCAGGACCTACTATTATACTAGCTTTTAAGTGCGAAATGTCTTGTTTAAGCAATTCAATCAACCTCATTGATCAATCTTTTGAATTCATAGTAGCGCTTCTTCCACTCAAGTGGATTCATTCCTCTTTCCATCGTTTCTAACAAATAAAACAATCTTAAAATGTTTTGATCTTCACGCATACGAGCAGAAACATCCCAAGTATCATTTTCTTCTTTCACCCAAGATACAGTATTATTAAACCTTAGTAATACTTCATGAAAAGGAAAATAATCGCTAGAACTATCACTACTATCACGTACAAAGACATCACCATCGTTAGAATAGTCATTTAATTCTAAATTTTGTAAATAATCTTTGATAGTACTATCGAAATTCAAGCCATACGACCTTTTCATCAGATCAAGCAAATCATCGTAGGTAATCATGTGTTTGGTTCTAATTAACCCAATGAGCAGCATTCTATTTTCACTACTAACATGGTGTAAGCAAGAATCAATATTCAATTCAATTAGGAGTTCCTCTTTTATTGAGTATTTATAACTATCCCTGTCATAAATTATGTGGTTTCGAAAAAAACTTTGAAGGTAATTCTGTACTTGCTTTGGACCTATCTTTAGGTTAAAATCGTCGTGAAGTTTCTTTTTAATTTCATATCTATCCAATCCTACACCGATATTCTTATTTAGAACTTGTGTTATTGCTGCAATTTCCTCTACCATCTTAAAATGAAAATCTAATTAACTTTTCATAACCCAAAAACGAGCTTACATGAGACCCCGAAAAGAGACCTTCGTTACAAGCTGATCCGAAAGAAAAAACACATTTTTTTGAAATAACGGAAAAAACTTTATGGTCATCTGATTCTATCCCGAATGAAATAATATTTGGTATAGTCTCATAGCCAACTCTACTCCCTAATAAATACTTAAATGAATCCAGAAAAGACAAAAAAGACTGATAATTAAAGTCTACCCGTACACCCAATGCAGCCTTCATAGACAGTACTCCAGGAAGATTGTGTGTACCAGCCCTTAAACCAATTTCTTGCTTCCCTCCATGTTGAATTTGTGATAGACTTAGCCCATTTTTGAGATAAAGAAAACCGACACCTTTAGGACCATGAAATTTATGAGCGCTGCCAACACAAGCATCAAAATGATTCGCATTCACTTCTAGCTTTGTTATGGACTGTGTCGTATCAGTGAAGAATTTTGTATTCGCAGCTTTTGCAATATCATTAATTCGCTCCAGATCTGAAATCTCGCCAGTCTCATTATTAACATGCATCAAACAGACGAAAAGGGTCTCGTTATCTACAATTGACTCTAGATGATCATAATCTATTACTCCCTCGGAATTTATTTTTACATATTCTAATTCAGCCCCTATAGATTCTAAGTATATACATGTTTCAAGAACAGCCTTATGTTCAATCGGGCTGGTAATAATTTTGCGTTTTTGTTGAAAATTCGCAAAAAAGTATCCTTTGAGTAGCAAATTAATTGACTCTGTAGCTCCTGAAGTGAAGATCACTTTATCGTTGTAAGGATCACCATTTACAAAATCAGCTACGTGAGATCTTGCGTTGGTCAAAAGATTCTCGATCTCAGGATCAAAATCCTTGTAAGACATCGGATTCATAAACCACCTTTCGGCAGTTTCATTATAGACCCTTAAAGCCTCAGGAGACATTCGGGTAGTAGCAGCATTATCGAAATAATACCTGCCATCAGGCAGCAGATAATCCTCTAGGTTTGGCATAGAATCTAAATATAGTAAATGATGATTAAAGCAAGTAAATAATATTCTTCGACCTAGTCAATGCAACATATTGCTCAGCTCGGGACATCGAATCTAATTCAACGATTGCTATAATATCACTTTCCAATCCCTTCATAAGAGAAACGGAAACAGCCGAAATTTCTCCCCGACGAGTATATGGATCCCTTTTCTTCTGTATTCTGTCGCGGCCATTGCTATAGTTTTCAAATCGACCCAATCCATGATTAGGATTATAAATAAATGTCACTTGACTGGCCTTAATTCCGATTTCGACAAGTGATTCATTAAATAACTTCAGAGAATTACTATCGTCTCTTAGGTCTATCACACTCGTTCCGTTTGGTACTTTTCGATGAGACACTAAATCTAATTTGAGAAAGTCATTGACAAAGTCTGTATTCATTTTACTCGAACGAATCACCTTATCCAGACGAAATGAAGTGAACCCTTGCTGCAGAAATTTATTTGATCTTTCGTATATATCTTGTTTTTGATCCATTAAAATTGAAATCTTTCCTGACGGCGACAACAACTTAAAAATGGGCTCTAGCCAAATGTCTACGAAATCCTGTGCTTCATCAATAACAATGAAATCGTAGCTATATGTGCTCATTGGAAGGCACTCATCAAGTTTTGATGGTACCTCTAAATCCCAGAAATCGTCACCTTTACCGGAATTACTAGTCCACCAAGCTGGATCGAATTTATCAATAATCCTACGCGCGAGTTGATGAAAATTGGTTATTTCTAACTCATCCTCTTCTCTTACTGAAAAGTCTCTTTTAACTAGATAGGAAAAGTTTTTTGCTAGTTGTCTGTTAAAAGTTAAGAAAAGAACTTTCTCGTTTAACTCATAACGCCTAAAAAGTTGATGCAATCCAACTAACGACTTACCTGTACCTGCATTACCTTTAATCATTAGCCTGTTGTTCTCTTCTAACCCTTCTACGATTTCGAGTTGTTGCTCGAGTAATTCAGCAAATACTACCTCATTTGAATTCAGACTTGTTTGTATACTCGGCTCAAATCCAAAACCTCTTGTCAATGAACCTATAATCCGTCTAAAGGCATAGTTTGCATTTTTTGATGGGAATTCATCCGTTCGTCGAGATGAATATGCAGCCGACTCTACAGATTTAAAATATTCATTTAAATAGCTCAGTTTTGCCGAATCAATAATATTCAAGTCATCAGCTTGGGTAGGTAATTGCCCAACAACTGAAACATCAGGAAAACACACAGCCCAGTAAACTTCAATTTCACGTAAATCAGATCTGAATCGATGAATAAACGCATGCTTATTATCAATAGCCTGCTGAATTGGACTAGTTAATAAATGACCATTCTGGGTCCATTCATTTCTGGCTGCATCATATTTAACACTCCCTCCTTTAACCTCAATGCACACAATAAACTTGCTTGACACTACTACGAAATCAATTTCGAATTCTCTGTTTCTTTCGCGAATAGACTGCAACCTTACTTCGTGAAAAGCTGAAACTTGATTCGTATCACCAAATTCAGACTTCAATAGATTATAAACAAGTTGTTCTGCTTTAGGAGCAGTTTGATTACATTGAGGGGGAAAAATCATACATTATGCTATTGGATCAAAATGAACTTATCCCAAAAATCAAGGATATCATCGATGAAAATACAAAAGAAGTTCTCATTTCATCTGCCTACATAAAAACAAGCCTTCTTAAAAAACTTGAATCTGTTCTTGATCAAAAAGATGTAAGTATTTATGTGCGATGGGAAATTAGTGACCTAATCAATGGTGCCTCAGACTTAGAAGTCTATGAATTATGTAAGGTAAATGGCTGGAAGTTATTTCGACACAACCAACTGCATGCAAAATTCATTTTAATCGATAACGCCGTAGTCATCCTCGGATCTTCCAATTACACACTTAGCGGAACTGGTCAAAACAAAAGAAATATTGAACGGAACTACCTTGCAAATCTTGATGATCAGCAGGTTAATCATCTTTTAAAAGATTACTCTTTTAGTAAAGAGATAAACGACATCATTTTTAATAAGCTTAAGTCATTCATAGAAGACAAGGCACCAACAAACCAATACGAGCATTTCGAATTTGATGAAATAATATTCGAAGAAGGTCAAGAGGAGTATAGTGTCCCCTTCACCTTTGATCAGTTACCTCCATTCAGGCCTCATGATAATTCATTTATACCCTTTAATCATGATCATCTATCCTTTATGAAGGATCATAATATAAGGAGTCACTATGACTATGAGGTAGTTAAAGACTTCATAGAAAAAAACCCTATTAGCACATTGATCTTTGAGTTCTTTACGAAAGGAAATTCTGAGAGGTGTCAATGGGGCAAGGTCGAGAGGCTCATAATGGAAAATAAAATGTTATTCAGTTTAGTTGATAATGAAAGAAAACAACTTAAAACTGCACTAGGAAACAATCATAGACTGTTTAACCTTTTCTGTTGGTTAGAATACTTCAATAAGGATAAGTATCGGGTATGGAACAGAGAGGAGTATTTGAATGATCCAAGAGAAGGCACTTGCAGCCTAAACAGGCTCTAATTTAGTTTTGGAATAAAATCACTTAACTCTATCCTCAACATATCTATTAAATTATCCGCGCCACATGGCATCAATTGTCCCAACTCTAAAGTGTAAGTCGTCAGCGTAAGTTGGACTAAAGTTAGTATTTTTTAATGGAGACTTTAAAAGTATATGAAAGAGTCTCCCAACACTTCGGGGATTTCACCATGCATACTGCCAGAGGCATCCAACACGAATGTGTAATCTAACAGTACGTCTTTCTTCGAATTCATTTCTTGTTCCATAGGACCATTTATTTTGATTAATAACTGGTACAAATGTCCTCCTGCAACATATAAATTCCTGATACCGACAACCTTGTCACCAC
>Ga0209223_10003938_pt1 | contig 13837 bp, 10 predicted proteins | sample COG_06_FD_184750 | JGI IMG/M metagenome (GOLD analysis project Ga0209223, IMG submission 184750) | Pelagic Microbial community sample from North Sea - COGITO 998_met_06 (SPAdes) (version 2) | ecosystem: Environmental > Aquatic > Marine > Neritic zone/Coastal water | place: Helgoland, sampling...
CAATTAAACATCAATAATAATAAAATAATTTGTTTTTCAGTATCTTCGTGAGTTCAATAATTTTAATATGTCAAAAATATTTAAATCTTTTACAGCATTAATCTTTATACTAAGCCTTAATTTTTCTACATATTCTCAAAATTTTTCTGATTTATCAAATATTAATTTTTCTGAGCTAAATGAAAGTGAAATTGGCCTTCTATTAAGAAGAGCATCAGCTCAAGGCTACAATCAATTTGATTTATTAAAAATGGCAAGATCCCAAGGTTTTAATCAGAATGATATTGAAAAATTAGACAAAAGATTTAAATCAGCTCAAACTATAGCTAGAGTTGCTGAAAGTGCCTCTACACCTTTGGAAGAAACAAGACTTAGAAAACAATGGCTAGAAGAAATAGAAATTTTTAGAGAAACTGAAAGTGATGTATTTGGTTATGAAGTTTTTACTGGAACCAGTTTTTTAAGTTTTCAATCTAATTTAAATATACCAACCCCTGAAGATTATGTGCTTGGAGCTGGTGATAAATTATTTATTGATGTATACGGACAATCCGAAAGTTATTTTCAGGCTGAAATAAGCCCTGAAGGTTATGCAATACTTGAAAACATTGGTCCAGTCAATTTAAATGGCTTGACTGTAGAAAATGCAAGAAAAAGATTGATATTAAGATTTAAAGAAGTTTATTCTGGATTATCTTCAGATAAAACCTTTTTAAATATTTCAGTTGCTATTCCCAGAGCATTAAGGATTAATATAGCAGGTGAAGTGAATTTACCTGGGACATATAATTTTAGTGCATTTAATACTTTATACAATGCATTGTACGTAGCTGGAGGAATTACTGAAAAGGCTACTTTAAGGGATATAAAATTATTTAGAAATAATAAATTGATAAGCTCAGTTGATGTTTACAAATTTTTAACCCAAGGTGATAGCAGCTCCAATGTAAGACTTGAAAATAACGATTTAATTTTGGTTGGTCCATATACTAATAGAATAATCATTGATGGGGAGGTAAAAAGTCCTGGAAAGTTTGAAATTAAAGAAGACGAATCTCTTTTAGATTTAATTAACTATTCTGGAGGTTTCTCTGAAAAAGCTTTTGTAAAATCAATTAAACTTACAAGAGTTATAGATGGAGAATTAAAGATTGTTGATATAAATAAAGAACAATTCGAGTTTTTTAAACCAATTAACGGTGATAAGTTTGTTGTTGAACCAATTATTGAAAAATATAATAATAGAGTAATTGTTAATGGAGCTGTTTACAGGCCTGGAACTTTTTCATTATTTGAAGGAATGACTGTTAAAAATTTAATTGATAAGGCAGAAGGATTAAAAACTGATGTATTTTTCGATAAAGCGTATGTTACAAGAACTAATGACGATTATTCAACGTCTACTATCTCTCTAAATCTTAAAGAAGAATTGAAAAACCCTAGTTTTATTCTAAACGAAGAGGATGTTTTAAATATATTATCTGTAAACGATCTTAGTGAGGAAAATTATATTGAAATTTCTGGTGAAGTAAACAATCCTGGAATTTTTCCTTATTCAAAAAACATAACTCTTTCTGATTTAATTTTATTAGCAGGTAATTTCAAAGAAAATGCTTCTTCAAGTAGGATAGAAATTAACAGAAGAATAACTTCTAATCAATCTGATAATAATAATATATCAGAAATTTTAACATTTGATTTAAATAAAAATTTGTCTACTTCTTCAATTTCTATTAAGCCATTTGACCAAGTTATAGTTCGAAAAAATCCAAATTTTTACACTCAACAATATGTAAGAGTTGAAGGAGAGGTCATGTACCCTGGCAAATACGCTATTTCATCTAAAAACGAAAGAATTTCGGATCTAATTAATAGATCAGGTGGTTTTAAAAATATGGCCTATTTAAAAGGCGCAACTCTTATTAGATTAACTGAATTTGTTGAGTTGCAATCTGATTTAAACAAAAAAATCAAAAACTTAAATGATTTAAAAAATAAGGTTTCAAATAAAGAGGGAACTTTAACAGAGTCTGAACTTTTGTTAATTGAAAGAATAGATGAAGATTTAAAAAATATTGATTCTAACAAAAATGACAATCAAATTCTCAGTAGTTACGCAAAATCAGAAAGAATCAATGAAATTTTAAAGAAAAATTCCATTGATGGCAATATTCCAATTTCAAAATCTGAAGCTATTGGAATTGATTTAATGTCTATTGTTAATTCTCCAGGATCAAAATCAGATTTATTATTAAAGGAAGGAGATGTTATTATTGTTCCAAAAAAATTAGAAACAGTTAGACTAAGAGGTGAGCTTTTATATCCTACAACTGTAAGGTTTATTTCAAATAAAAGCTTAAAATATTATATTAACTCTTCTGGAGGTTTTGATAATAAAGCTAAACGTTCGGGAACTTATATAGTTTATGCAAATGGAGATGTTGCCAGAACAAAGAAATTTTTATTTTTTAATTTTTATCCAAAAGCTGAACCTGGCTCTGAAGTTATTGTACCTAAAAAATCATTAAAAAATCCAATAGCAGCAAATCAATTACTTAACTTCACCACCGGGTTAGCAACTTTAATTTTAGCAATCAATCAAATTAATTAAATTGAAAAACAAAGACAATTATAATAATGAAAGTGAAATTTCTTTAAGTTTTCTTGTTGATGGCTTTAAAGATTGGGTTAGTTTTTTGTTTTACAAAAGAAAATCAATAGTTCTTTTTACATTATCGGTATTGTTTTTTGTTATTTCTTATAATTACTTAATTAAGCCTACTTATTACGCGAGAACTACATTTGTTTTAGATAATGACAATGTTAGTTCAATGGGTGATTTAAGTTCATTAGCCTCTTTAGCTGGAATTAACGCATCAAGCTTTGTTGATGCCTCAAGTCTTTTCCAAATTGACAACATTCAAGAGCTTTATAGATCTAACGCAATGATCAAAAAAACTTTATTATCAAAATCTAAGATTGATAATAAAGATATTTTAATAATCGAAAGATTTATTAATGCTGAGAATCTGCAAAAAAAATGGAGTAATTTAGGATTTAATGTTAACGATTTGCGTTCAAATAAAACATCTAGAGTTCAAGATAGTTTGATTAAGGGCCTTGTAAAGCTTATAAAAAAAGAATATTTAGTGGTTAATAAGCCAAGTAGAAAAACAACAATATTAGAAATAGGTTTTGATCATAAAGATGAAATTTTAGCAAAAAATTTTAATAAAAATTTAGTTAAAATTGTAAACCAATTTTATAATACAACAAAAACTTTAAAGTCTGGATCAAATCTTAAAATTTTGCAAAGACAGTCTGATAGTGTTAAAAATGTTTTGGATCGTTCGATAATGATATTAGCTGAGATTGATCAAAGTATACCAAATCCTAATCCTCTATCAAAGGTTAATTTAGTCCCTTATCAAAAAGCGATGATTGATGTTCAAGCTAATAGCGCGATATATCAAGAACTTTTAAAACAATTAGAGCTTGCTAAAGTTACGCACAGAAACAAAATTCCTTTAATTCAAGTTATTGATAGTCCAAATTATCCTTTGGAAAATTCAAGATGGAAATTATTTAAAACTTTAATTTATGGTTTAATTTCAGGGTTATTTTTGTCAATGCTATTTCTATCAATTAAAAGAGTTTTAAACTCTTTATAGTTAGTTGTTATAAATTCATTTATCTTTCAATAATAGAAGATGAATAATAAATTATTAACCATTTTTATTAAGAATATTACTAATTTGTCCTTGAATCAAGGATTAAATATTGTAGTTACTTTATTGATAACTCCCATTCTTTTTCAAAGGCTTGGTGAGGAACAATATGGACTTGTTAATCTTTCTTTTTCAATAGTAATTCTTTTAGCAATTATAGTTAGTTATGGTTATAATTTAAATGGACCCAAAAAAATCGCTACTTTAAAAAATAATTTTGATAAATTAAACTTTTTAAACAAAGTAATCAATGTAAGAATTTTTATTGCTGTTTTAGTTTCAATAATAATTATAATATTTTTTTCTTATTTAGGTTTTTTTAAAAATTATTGGTCAATTCTTTTTCCATCACTAATTATATTATTTAGTGAAGCTTTATATCCTCTTTTTTACTTGCAAGGTAAAGACAATTTAAATTCTTTAATGATCTTAAATGCATGTTCAAAATGTATTTATTTTATTTTAGTTTATACCCTAATTAAGGGTTATGAAGACGCATATTTAGCAAATCTTTTTTTCGGGCTATCCTCATTTTTAATATATCTTATATTTTGGGTAAGACATTTAAGAAATGAAAAATATAAATGGTTTAAGCTTAATATTTTTGAAATCAGAGAGGCTCTTTTCGAAAATTTTAACCTATTTCTTTCAACTGTTGCTTCTCAAATTATTGTAAATGGCGGGATTGTTATTTTATCAAATTTTGTAAATAATTCGGAACTAGGTCAATTTTCTTTGGCTCAAAGAGTTGGACTTATATTGAGAATGATTCCGACTTTTTTAGTACAATCGGTATTACAGAGTTCTTCAAGACTAAATATTTCTAATAAAAAATCTTTAAATAATTATTTAGATAAAGTTTATGTTTTAGGTATAATTGTTACACTTTTTTTAGCCTTAATGTTGTTTTTTGTATCTAGCTGGGTAGTATTAATTTTAGCAGGTGAATATATTGAATACAGTCAAAATATATTAATTATTATAGGTTTTATTCCTTTTTTTAGTATGTTAAATTTTAAAAATATAGTGCTAATTCTTATAAATGAAAAAAATGAATTGCTTAATAAAGCAATATGGATTTCAGCAATTTTTATGATTTTCATATCAACCTTTGGTAGTTATTATTATGGAGGATATGGTTTAGCTTATGCCTTAATTTTCTCTGAACTTATTTGCTATATCGTTCATTCTTTCTTGTTAAAAAAAGAAAATTTATGATTGATCCAAGTGTAGCAATTATTTTAGTAAACTGGAATAGTTATGATTTTTCTGTTAATTGTATAAATTCTTTAAACAAATGTAATTATACAAATTTCAAAATAATTTTAGTTGATAATGGTTCAAAAGACCCATCTATAGATAAACTTTCCTCACAATTTAAAGACATTCATTTTATTAAAAACAAATCAAATCTCGGATTTACTGGAGCTAATAATATTGGAATTTCAAAAGCCTTAAAAGATAATTTTGATTATGTAATGCTACTAAACAATGACACTTTAGTTAAAAAAGATTTTTTAAAACATCTTATTGATAGATTTAAAAATGATGATAAACTAGGTGCAATTCAACCGTTGATTTGTCAAATGAATAATCCAGATAAAATATGGAATTCAGGAGGAAAGTTTCTAAGATTAATTGGTTTACCCGTTGTTATTGGTAAAGGAAAAAAATTAACAAACAACGGTTTAATTAAAAATTACACTGATTGGATTTCTGGATGTTGCATAATGTTAAAATCAAAAATTATTAACGATGTTGGGTTGTTGGATAATTCATTTTTTGCCTATTTTGAAGATGTAGATTGGTCTTTGAGAATTAAAGAAGCAGGTTATTTTTTAGGAATAGAAACTAAAAGTATAATTTATCATTATGAATCTGGATCAAGTAAATCTAAATCTAATATAGAAGGGAATTTAGATCCAATGATTCATTATTATAATTTTCGTAATCACATTAAATTAATAAAAAAGCATAAAAAATATTTTGGAACAATTTTTCCGTATTGTTTTCAAATTTTCAAATTTTTAATTTTTTCTTTTTATTTTATAATAAGGTTTAGGTTTGTTAAATTAAAAAAAATGCTTTGTGGACTTATCGATGGGATTAAATCATAATGTGTATTTTTAAGAAAAAATAATAATTTTGATTTTAGCCTCTTTATTACTTATTATTTATTTTTATTTTTTTTTCCAGGTTTTAAATCAATCAATTAGGGGAAACACCTACTTTGTTTTATTATTTATTGTAATTTTTCTTCCCATTTACTCAAATTTTCAATTAATAATATTTAAACTTACAAATAGTGAGTTTATTATTAGTGTAATAAAATTTTCAAAAGATTTAATTTTTTATTCAATCTTTACAATTATTTTATTTGGATCTTCAGTTTCATTTTTTAAAAAAAAATGGAAACTTTCATCTTTGGATAAATTATTTTTATTGTTTGTCTCTTTAATACTATTTTTTTTAATTTTTCCAATAGGAGAAGCTAATTTTATATCAAGGTTATTATATACTAAAAATTTATTATTAATAGCTATTGTTTATTTTATTGGACGACAAAATCAAATAGATATTAAGAAAATTTCTTTGGTTTATAAAATTTTAATTGTAATCTTTCTTATTTCTTCAATAGTTGCTGTTTTAGAATTTATTTTTGGAATTCACTTGCATTCTTTATTGGACTACGCAAATTATAATTTACTAATTAATGATATTCTTCCGACTGGAAATTATCAATTAAGTTGGACTTTTGAAAGGCAAGGAGCATTTCCTAGGTATGGATCTGTTTTTGCGGATCCTCTCGAATTTTCTACTTCTTTATTGTTAGGCTTGTCTATTGGCCTATTTCATTTCATACACAACAAGAGTAAATCAAATAAACTCAACTTCTTATTTTTAATTATAATTTTTTTAATTGGTTTTTACATATCTTTTTCTAGATCTGCTATTCTAGGATTCATTGGAATTTTATTTTTTTCATTATTGTTGTTAAAAAATTATAAAACGTTAATTAAAATATTTTTTTCAATAATATTTTTCTTTTTTCTCTTTTATTATTTTTCAGACTTAGACACCAAATTTTTTTTATTAGATACTTTAACTTTTCAAAACACATCTAGCTTGGGCCACTTGTTTGAGTGGTTTGAAGGAATAGTTTCGATTATAGAAAACCCATTAGGAATTGGTTTAGCTACTAGCGGAAATGCATCATCTGTTGATCAAGCTATAGGAATTGGAGGAGAAAATCAATTTATAATAATTGGAGTTCAGTTAGGGCTGTTAGGAATCATTTTTTATTTAAGCATCTTGATTAAATCTATAAAGAATAGTTTTAACCTTTATCGCTTATCAAAAAACAATACAATTAAATTAGTCTCGTTTACAATTACTTGTTCTAAATTTGGTTTAATAGTACCATTAATGACTGCTAATGCTGAAATTTATTCATTTATAAGCTTATTTACATGGTTTTTTGTGGGCTTTTGTGAAACGCAATATCAAAATTTAATTAGTAATGAGTATAATTAGATGTAGAATATGTTTAAATAAACTAAATAACAAATTTATTTATCCTAAAGAAATGATGTTAGGTAAATTAGAAAAGTTTGAATATTTGTTGTGTGATAATTGTGGATGTTTACAAATATGCGATGTTCCTAAAAATTTATCGGATTATTATCCTTCAAACTATTATAGTTTTGAAATAGTTGATGAAAAATTTTTATTAAAACAACCTAGAAAGTTTTTAAGGGATTCTAAAAATAAATATTCGATTTTTAAAAAAGGATTACTTGGAAAAGTTTTGAATTGTTTTTTTTCAAATTCTGCATATGATTTTTTATCAGAGTTGAATTTAACAACAGAGTCTTCTATTCTTGATGTTGGATCTGGTAATGGAATGTTTTTATATGGATTAAAAAGTATAGGATTTAATAATATTCTTGGAATTGATCCGTTCTTATTAAATAATATTAAGTATAAAAATAATTTAGAGATAATAAAAAAATCAATTTTTCAAATTAACGAAAAATTTGATTTAATTATTTTGAATCACAGTTTTGAACATATGTTAGATCATTCTAAAGTTTTAAAAAAAATCTCGCAACTTTTAAATAGCAAAGGAGTTTGTATTGTAAGAACACCAACTGTAGATTCACATTCTTGGCAGTTTTATAAAGAAAACTGGGTTCAATTAGATGCACCAAGACATTTGATAATTCATTCTTTAAAAAGTTTAAAATTACTTTTAAAAAAGCATGATATGAAAATTTATGATTATTATAATGATTCTACAAGTTTCCAATTTTGGGGAAGTGAACAGTATAAGAAAAATATTCCACTCTATTCAGAAAAGTCATATCTTAAGAATCCTTCAAAATCAATATTCAACTATGCTGATATTCAAAAATTTAAAAAAAAATCTAAAAGTTTGAACAAAAATAAAAAAGGAGATCAAGCTGTTTATTATATTATGAACAAATAAATGAAAAAAGTTAGGGTTTTTGTAGATGTTTATTATTTTAAAGCTGCTTTGTCTGGGATCAAAACTTACATTCACGAATTTAACCAAGCTTCAATAAAATATGGATCTCAAGATATTGAGTATCTTTTCTCTCATGATTTAGAAAAATCTGAAAACAACCAAATTTTTATAAACTCTAAAAATAGATTAATAAGATGGCTATTTCACTTTAATTATTTTATTTGGAAACAAATTATACTACCATTAAAACTTCTCTATTTCAAAGCAGATTATTTAATATGTCCTGATTATATAGCTCCAATATTAACTTTTAAAACAAAAAAAATTATTGTAATCCATGATTCATTATTTTGGGATTATCCTAAAAATTACAGTTTATTATGGCAGAAATATTTTCTCTTTCTAGTAGAATTAGGAATTAACAATAAAACTAAAATAGTCACTACAAGTAATTATTCAAAAACAAATCTAAAAGATAAATTAAAAACAACAACAACAATAAATTACATATATCAAAGTTCTGAAAAACCTCAAATTTTTAATAAAAAGACACTCTCAAGTTTAAGATTGCCTAAATCCTATATTTTACATATTGGTTCTTTTGAAGAAAGAAAAGATTTATTGACTCTCGTAAAAGCTTTTAGTGATTTAAAGAAAAATCAGTCTAATAAAAATTTAAAACTAATATTAGCAGGGGCTGTTATAGTGAACGGAAATAAAAAAGTATATAATAAAATTAAAAGTTTCATTGATAATAATAATTTAGATAGTGATGTAATATTTCCATTTTTCATTAGCAATGAAGACTTAAGTATATATTATAAAAATGCATTGGTTTATGTTTTTCCCTCGATTGATGAAGGTTTTGGAATTCCAATAATAGAATCTTTCTCTTATTCAACACCTGTAGTTTGCTCTAATATCCCTGTTTTCAAGGAAATTGGAAATGATGCAGTAGTATATTTTGAAAAAGGAAATTTTATTTCACTTTCAGAAAAAATACAAGAACTTATAAATTCTAAAGAACTAAGAGAAAAATTTGTTGCTAAGGGTGAAGTTCAATTAAAAAATTTTAGTAGAAAGAAATTTATTGAAGGATTTGAAAATATAATTTATAATTGGGATGAAAAATAAAAAGATTTTAATTCTGCATAGTTCAAATGACTTGTATGGAGCCAGCAAAATTTTCATTCAGACATGTGATTTATTACATAATGCTAATTATGAAATCCATGTTATGCTTCCCTCAAAAGGGCCCTTAGATGAATTAATTGATAAAAACATTTTAATAAATTATCACAACTTAGGTGTACTTAGAAAAAAATATTTAAATCCACTTGGTCTTTTTAATAGATTTATAATAAATATTAAGGCCATCAGTTTTTTATCAGATTATGTAAAAAAAAATAAAATTAATTTAGTTTATACAAACACTTCAACTATTATTTCAGCTGCCGTAGCAGCAAAGAAAAACAAAATACCAAGCTTGTTTCATGTTCACGAAATTCCTATAAGCAATAAAATTTATGAAATTTTTATTGGAAAAATAATTAATAGATATTCCAGTAAAGTTTTAACAGTTTCCAATAGTGTTAAAAAACACTGGCTTAAATATATTGAAGTCAAAAAAATTGAAAGAATTTATAATGGGATTATTTTCAGCAAAACAGATTCTTTAGTTGAACGAGAGCGAGATCAAGACGATTTTGTGATCACTAGTGTAGCTAGAATTATCCCATATAAAGGGCATAGCTATTTAATTGACATCGCTAATGAGCTTATTAAAAAGTCTACTAAATTCAAGTTTTTGATTTTAGGCGACACGCTTTCAAGTTACGTGTCTTATGAAAAAAGTATGAAACAAAAAGTTAAAGATCTAGGGTTAGAAAATCAAATTAAATTTTTAGGCTTTAGAGAAGATGTTTCGAGTATTTTTAAACAATCAGATTTATTTATTCATCCTGCAATTTCACCCGATCCTCTTCCAACGGTATTGTTTGAGTCATTATACAATGAATTACCTTCAGTTGCTACTAATTTGGGTGGTGCTATTGAAATTTTAGATAATGGTAATAATGGATTATTAATACCTTACAATGACCCAAAAAAAGCAGCCAATTTAATTTATGAGTATTGTACTAATACTAAGCTGCAGAAAAAGCATTTAGAAAATAGTAAAAAGAATTTTAAAATTAATTTTAGTTCGGAGTTGTTCAATAAAAATATTTTAAAAGAAGTAAATAATTTACTTTAATGAATAAAAAAATAAACATATCTATTATTGGAACAAGAGGTTATCCATATGTTTATAGTGGCTATGAAACTTTTGTAAAGCAGCTTAGCGAAAGATTAGTTCTTAAGGATTGTAATGTCACTATTTATTGTCACAAGGGACTTTTTGAAATAAGACCCAAAAAAATAAAAGACATTAAGCTTGTGTATGTCCCTACTATTGAAACAAAAATATTATCACAGCCTATTCACTCTTTTTTATCGATTATTCATGCCTGTTTTTCAAATACGGATGTGCTGCTAGTTGTCAACTCGGCTAATGGTCCTTTTGGACTTTTAACTAAATTATTTAGAATTCCAACGGCTATTAATGTTGACGGTCTTGAATGGCTAAGACCTAAATGGAAAGGTTTGGGATCAATTTATTTTAAATGGGCATCTAAAATGGCTACTCTTTTTTACGATCAGATAATTAACGATTCTGATGAAATGAGAAAGGTTTATTTGGATCTTTTTAAAAGAGATTCTAAGGTCATTGCTTATGGAGCTGATATTAGAAAATCAAAAAATCCTGACTTAATAAATAACTGGGCTCTAAGGCAAAGAGAGTATTACTTAGTTATAGGAAGGTTAATACCTGACAACAACGCCGATTTAATTATTAAGGGGTTTTTAAAATCCAGTTCAAAAAAGAAATTAGTTATTGTAGGAGACGTCCCATATAAAGATTCTTATGCTTCTAATTTGAAAAAAATAAACGATAAAAGATTGATTTTTACAGGATACGTGAAGGATCAAGATCTATTAGCTGAATTATACCACAACTGTTATGTTTATATTCATGGACACGAGTTTGGCGGAACCAACCCAACTATGATTAAGGCCATGGCTTACGGCTGTGCTATTCTAGCTTTAAATACGGTATTTAATAAGGAAATGCTTCAAAAAGGAAAGTTTGGGTTGTTTTTTAAAAAAGAACTAATATCTGTAACTAATCAGATTGAGTATTGCGAAAAAGAAAAACTTGAAATTGATAAACTAAGACAGGAATCTATAAATGGAATTTCTGAAAAATACGATTGGGACTTTGTTTCCAGTCAGTATTTAGAGGTTTTCAACTCTTTAGTTAGCCAAAGGAACTAAGTAGGCTAATTTTAAGGTCATGTGAAAATTATTCACATCATTACCTGGAGAATAATAAGGTGTTGAATAATCTTCTAAATCCCACTTATAATTTAAACTTCTTGAATACATTAGATTTGAGGAAAGCCATAAATTTTTATATTTTTTTGAGAAATTTACGTGTAAATTAAAATCTTTCCAATGTCTTCTATAATCACCCCAAGATCCATTGCTATTAGAAAATGCTGAATGATAAAAATCATTATCCTGATCTATAATTTCTAATGCTATTCCTAATTTTTCTGTATCTCTTATTCTACTTAATGCAAAGTATTGTGAATTGCTTCCAGGACCAATACTGGATCCAAGCACTTCTCCTTGGTTAGTGTAACCATCGTATACATAACCATGCTCATACCAAGACCCGGCATTTCTTACCAAGCTTGTGGCAGCTTGCTCCATTTGCGTCCATTCCCATGAAAACAAAAAATCATCATTACTTATTTTAAAAACTTTTTGTAAGCCAACTGTAACGGCTCTACTGTGTTCAGAATCAAGAAGTAAGTCTCTAATATTTTGTTTAGAATCATTGTGATGAAAGTCTACATAAATTTCAGCCTTAGCATCTTTCCATAACCACCTCAAAAACACTCCAGCGGCTTGATTAGTTTGCGCCTCATAATTTTCATACTTATCATTTTTTCTAAATAAGTTTTGAAAAGCAGGGAACCATGTTGGACTACCTTCCATCCACCAATATTTTCCTTCAACTAGAGCAGCGTACATTTGCACCCATCTAATAAAGCCCAGTGACAGTCCAGGCACCCATTTTGGAGAATAAGTAATAGAATAGCCCTGTAAATACCTCCAATCATCCGTTCGTCCCTGTTGATTAATTTTAGGCACATAAATATTCGTTCCACTTACTTGAAAATCAGAATTTGCAGGTAAATAGCCTGAAGATTCTAATCTACCTGAAATTACTTGCCACTCAAAGTTTCCAATTTTAGTTTTCAGCGGTTTAGTTGTATTAAAAGTAATGTGTTTAAATCCTCTGGCATGATTACTCATCATGATACTGTTTCTAATAGAGGGTCCCCACCAAATATTTTCATTGGACAGGCCAAGACTTAGTCCTTTAAAATTTAATCTGATACTAGATTGCCCTATTAATGTTTTACTAATGCTTTTTTCACCGAAACGTTCAGGCATATCTATCTTATTCCATAGTTTGTATCTTTTTGCCCATATAGCTGGATAATGACCATTAGGCCCTTCTCCAAACCCTTCAAAATCTTTATTCTGTGAATATAAATATTCGGGTTTTAACTGAATAGATAAGGGGCCTATTTCTGCATAAATCCCTGCGCTTAGTATGTGTTGATACCCACGATTGGGCCCCATACTTCCGTTATTTCTATTATAGGGGTGACTACTGTTAAATTCAATATTATAATCTACAGGAAGTATTTTTATTTTTCCATTTCCTTTTAAAAAACTCAGAAGCGAAGGAGCGTATTTTTCTGTATCAAAAATTTCTTTATTTATTTCTAATCCATTTTTCCCAATATCAAAGGGTTTCAAGGTAAAAGACACCTCACTTTTAAATTCTCCTAGTAGTTGTGAGGTTCTTAAATAATCGGTCAAATACGACTCGTTAAGATTAATTGTCTGGGAGGATGATACAAGAAATGTGAAAAATAAAAATAAGAAGAAATTGTATTTCATTAGTTATAGGAAATTACTCTTACTTTTAAATTATCTAGTGACCAACTCTCATCACATTTAGATTGAACAATACCGTCTTTATCTATTGCATTAGGCTGATAAAGCTCGTCATAAAATCTTATTACAACTGCATTTCCAGAGTGTTTAAAAGTTTTTTCAATTCTATATAATGTTGTTTCTCCTCCAAAAAAAGAGTCTTTACATATTTTAGGAAGATCAACTTTACTGTTTCCAGTTTTTGGATTATTTTCAAAAGGGTAATCCTGAGGATAAGATTGTCTTAAGCAATAATTCGAGAAACAAGGGCTGTTAGAAAATGTGGTAACAAACCGATCATTTGATGGGTCTTTGTATAGTTCCATTCCAGGTTCTAGTTCCATAATCCATTTATCAGGTTTGTCGTTTTCTGGGAATCCATTAAAATTTCCGTCCCAAGTGCCATGAACGTATAAATCAAAAGAAATAAAAACATAGTCGTGGTCCCCTGTATTTTCTAAATGCAAGGTAAAACCATCGTTGTTAAAATCCCCAAGAACAG
>Ga0209223_10003939_pt1 | contig 13837 bp, 13 predicted proteins | sample COG_06_FD_184750 | JGI IMG/M metagenome (GOLD analysis project Ga0209223, IMG submission 184750) | Pelagic Microbial community sample from North Sea - COGITO 998_met_06 (SPAdes) (version 2) | ecosystem: Environmental > Aquatic > Marine > Neritic zone/Coastal water | place: Helgoland, sampling...
TTGACTTAATTAGGTTCATAAATCATATTAGTCTTAAATTTGCTCCATTTGTATATCTAATTAACATAAATGAAAAAAACTAAAATAGACCATTATACTGATAAGGAAGCTTTAGATTTCCATTCTAGAGGTAAACCAGGAAAAATTGAAATCAATTCTTCTAAGCCAATGACTACAAAGAGAGATTTAGCTTTAGCTTACTCTCCTGGGGTTGCTGTACCAGTTAAAGCAATTTCAGAAAATCCAGAACTTGCTTATGATTATACTTCAAAAGGAAATCTTGTTGCTGTTATTAGTAATGGTTCTGCCATTTTAGGTATGGGTAATTTGGGTGCTCTGGCCTCAAAACCAGTTATGGAAGGAAAAGCAATTCTATTTAAAAGATTTGCAGATATTGATTCAATTGATTTAGAAATCAACTCTCAAGACACTAATGAAATTATTAATAGTATAAAAAACTTTGCTTGCAGCTTTGGTGGAATAAACTTAGAGGATATAGCTGCTCCAGATTGTTTTATTATTGAAGATAAATTAAAAGAAATTTTAGATATTCCTGTCTTTCATGATGACCAACATGGTACTGCAATTATTACAACTGCTGCATTAATTAATGCCCTAGATATATCTGGTAAATCGATAAAAGAAATTAAAGTTGTTGTAAATGGTGCTGGTGCTTCAGCAATGGCTTGCACTAATTTATTCAAAAACAGTGGGGTACCTCAAAAAAATATAATTATGATAGATCGATCGGGGGTAATCTATCATGGCAGAGGGGGATTAAACCAATGGAAATCATCTCACGCTGTAGAAACAAAACTTAGAACGTTAGATGAAGCAATAGATGGTGCTGATGTTTTTTTAGGACTTTCTGCAAAAGGTGTGCTTTCAAAAAATATGGTAAAAAAAATGGCAAAAAATCCTATAATTTTTGCTTGTGCAAACCCTGATCCAGAAATAAAGCCTGAAGAAATAATGGAAGTTAGAAATGATGCTATTATTGCTACTGGAAGATCAGATTATCCCAATCAAGTAAATAATTTAATAGGATTTCCTTATGTATTCAGAGGAGCTCTTGATGTTAGAGCAAAAACTATTAACGAAGAAATGAAAGTAGCTGCTGCAGATGCTATAGCAAAACTTACAAGAGAAGATGTTCCTGATGAAGTGGTAGCAGCAATGGGTGGTGATAGACCTCATTATGGAAAAGAATATATTATACCTTCAACCTTTGATCCAAGATTAATCAGTATAATACCTGCGGCTGTTGCTAAAGCAGCGATGGATTCTGGTGTCGCAAGAAAAAATATTGATGATTTTGAAATCTATAAAGAGCAGCTCAAGCAAAGACTTAATCCATCTCTTACAATTATGCAGGGTATTAATTCTTATATTAAAAAAAATCAAAAAAAAATTGTTTTTGCAGATGGTGAAGATAAAAATACTCTTAAAGCAGCAATTGCATTTAAAAATTCAAAATTAGGAATTCCAATTTTAGTTGGTAAAAAAGAAAAAATTAAAGAACAATTAAGTAAAATTGGTTACGACGATCATTTCGGTATAGAAATAATAAATTCTACAGACTCTGAAAAACGAGAAAAATATGTTAATTATTTATTTAAAAAAATGCAAAGAGAACAGGGCCTTTTAGAACGAGACTGCGATAGACTTGTAAGAAATGATCGGGTTATTTGGGCATCTTGTATGGTTGCCTGTGGGGACGCAGATGGTGCAGTTACTGGAAATACGAGAAGATTTGGGGCATCCCTAGATAAAATTAAACAAGTTGTAGACACAAGACCTGGGGAAATAATGTTCGGTTTAAATATGGTTGTTTATAAAGGCAAAACTATATTTATTGGTGATACTAGTGTTCATGAATATCCTAGTTCTGAACAGCTGGCAGATATTGCTATTTCTTCGTCTAGAGTTGCTAAATTATTTGGTTTTACTCCTAAAGTTGCCTTTGTTTCTCACTCGACTTTTGGTCAACCCCTTACTAGCAGAACTAAACATATAAAAAAAGCTGTTGAAATTTTAAAAGATAGAAATGTTGATTTTGAATTTGATGGTGACATGCAACCAGATGTGGCTCTTAATGAAGATTACAAAGAACTTTATCCTTTTTCAAATATTGTTGGAAATGCCAATATATTAATAATGCCGGGACAACACAGTGCTGCAATTTCGTATAAGTTAATGAAAACATTGGGTGAAACAAAGGTTATTGGTCCACTTTTAATTGGCTTAGGTCTACCAATAGAAATAGCACCCTTAAGATCTTCCACATCTGAAATAATAAATTTGGCTTCGGTAGCAGCTTACTCTGCTGATGTAATTGATTACAAAAAAAGTTAATTTTTTTGAATTCTCAAATCTTCAACTAAAACAATGCTTGCTATTACATCCTCAACATCAAGTATTTCTTTTGCTTCATTTATTGCTTCTTTTCTTTCTTCAGAGGTTAAAGAAATTCCATAAATAAATATTTTTTTTTTATAAGTGTCTATTTGATAATTAGTTGCCTTAATTTGTCTATTGAATATCAAGGCAGTTCTTAATTGTGAAGTTATTAATAAATCTTTTGCAGATTGTTTAAAATTAAATTCTTCTTTTATTTTAATGTCATTTTTAACAGATCTAGTTCCTTTAGTTTCCCATGCTAATTTAGTAAGGTGTAGTTTCTCCTCAGGATTATCCACTTTGCCTGTTAAGAAAATTCTACCATCGATAACCTTTGTGTTTACAGATAATAGATAGCTTTTATCTCTTAGAATCATTCTTGTAGATAGATTTTTTTGCATTACGGAGTCGTCAATTTGAGTCCCTAAAGATCTTGGGTCAAAAGCAATACTAACACCAGATCCAAAAACTCCTTTTGAACTAATTCCTACACACCCAGTAAATAATAATAAAAAGAAACCTATTAAAAAAATTCTACTTCGCATTTTTTAATTTTAAACAATAGTTATAAATTTCTTTTTTTGAGACACTTGTATTTTGACTAATCAAATTAGTAATATCTTTAATGCTTAATTTTTTAATCATTTTTTTAATATTTTTTTTATCAGATTCTTTTAATGTTATCGATAGATTTTTTTCTTTTTTTTTCTCTGAAATAACTATTGTTAGCTCTCCTTTTGGATTAGATGTAAATGCCTTAAGATTATCAATATCGGTCCTAACGTACTCCTCATAAAATTTGGTCATTTCTCTACATATCAAAATTTTCCTTCCTGAAAAATAGTGTTTAATATTTTTTACAGATTTATTAAATTTATGTGGAGAGATAAAGAACACAATAGAGCTATCTAAATTTGATAGTTTTTCAAAATCCTCTTTTAACTTATTTTTTTTTTCTGGAAAGAATCCATAAAAAAAATATTTTTCATCAAATCCACTAATAGAAACTGCTGATGAAACTGCTGATGGACCCGGAATTGGAAAAACATCAATCTTATTAACTAAACATTCATTTATAAGTATTGCTCCCGGATCTGAAATTGATGGTGTGCCTGCATCTGAAATAAGTGATACGATACAATTTGATTTTAATATTTCTATTACCTTCAATAAGTTTTTTTTTTCATTAAATTTATGATTTGAAATAAGTTTTGATTTAACTTCATATCTAGCTAATAAATTTTTTGATACTCTTGTATCTTCACACAATATATAGTCTGATTTTTTTAGTATATCTATTGCTCTTAAGCTGATGTCACTTAAATTTCCTATTGGAGTAGAAACAATATATAATCCACTTTTAACTTTATTATTTATGTTTTCAGTATCTAGAATCATCAGATTATAAAAGTTATATTAACATTAAAATGAAAAAAATTATTAAAATTATATTACTTTTAACTTTTACTTTGTCACTTTCTTTAATGGGAGTGTTTGCTGAAGAAAAAATTAAAATTGGTTTGCTTGTTCCGTTAACGGGTCAAAATTCGGAGATTGGCCAATCCATAATTAAGTCTACAAGATTAGCTGTAAATCAAATAAACAGCTTATCAATTGAAATAATACCAAAAGACACCGCGTCAAACCCAGAGATTACCTTAAGATCAGCTAATGAACTTAATAAATTAGGTGTAAAAATAGTTATTGGACCAGTATTTAATAAAAATTTAATTTATCTTGATGAATTAAAAGAGCTAACATTTTTATCATTAACAAATAAAGATGATAATGATTCAAAAAATATTATCAATGCAGGTATAAATGCAACATCTCAATTGAATGCAATTAAAAAGTTCATAGAGCTAAATAAAATTAAAAAAACTATTTTTTTGACTCCAAATCTAAATTATAAAAATGAAATTATAAATGCTATATCAAAATCTAAAATAAAAATAATAAAAAACTATATTTATGATACAGAGCCAACTAAACTTACTAAACAAATTGAAGAAATAACAAGCTATAATAAAAGAAAACAAAATCTTGAAGATGAAATAAAAAGACTAGAAAAATCAGACGAAAATAATAAAGAACTATTAATTGAAAGATTAAAAAAAAAAGACACTCTTGGAACTGTAAAATTTGATTCTATAATAATTGCAGATTTTGATGAAAGTTTAAAAAGTGTAACAACATCTTTACTGTATACTGATATTTTTCCTAAAAAAAAATATTTTATAACTTTGAACCAATGGTTTGATGAATCCTTACTCAAAGAAACAAGCTCACAACCATTGTATTTTCCATCGATAAATAAGAAAAATTATGAAGATTTTTCATTAGAATATTTTAAAAAATTTAATCAGTATCCAAATCAGTTATCTTTTTTGAGCTTTGATTTAGTTGGGCTTATTTATTACTTAATACTTCAAAATAATTCAATTATTGATGAAAAAATTTTTACAAAAAAAACTTTATTTAAAGGAAAAGTTGGAATTTTTGAAATAAAAAATAACAAAATTAATCATGTTCTAAATTTTTACAAAGTGGAAAATGAAGAGTTTAAAAAAATTTTTTAATCTTTTTAAAAGCTTTAAACCTATGGTCCATTTTATACTTTTGTAAATGCTTCATTTCACCAAAAGTAATTTTTTTGCCTTTGGGTATAAAAATAGGATCATAACCAAATCCATTCTTGCCTTTCATGACGTGTGAGATATATCCATCAATTTTACCAACAGAACTTATTACTTTTTGAGTATGCCCATAAATAGTTAGTGCACAAATAAATCTAGCTTTAATTTTTTTTGTTTTCCAATTTTTATCTTTTCTATTTAACTCTCTAAAAACTCTATTAATTGCTTTAACAAAATCTCCTTTTTTTCCACCCCATCTGGCTGAATAAATACCTGGATCACCACCCAATATATCTATCTCTAGACCAGAGTCATCCGACAGACAGATCATTTTTGTTTTATTTGAAAAATATTTAGCTTTAATTAAGGAATTTTCTTTAAAAGTATTTCCATTTTCAGTAGGACTTCTAAATTTAAAGCTGGCAGTAGAGTAAATTTTAAGGCTTTTGGGAAGTAAATCCTTAATTTCTCTTAGTTTTCCCTTATTATTTGTACCTATTAATAATTTTGTAATTTTTTTCATTAACATCTAGCAATTATTAAATTTCATACCATATAAGTCTCAATGGAAAAAGATCAAAACACAGACGAAAAAAGCCAAAATAATGAACCTGGTGAAATTAATCATGAGGTACAAAATAATGAAGCTGAGAAAAATACTTCTAAAGATAGTGCTGAGGTAAAAGAGATTACTCTTGAAGAAAAAATTTTAGAGCTTGAAGATAAGCTGAAGAGAGCTTTTGCTGAAATGGAAAATCAAAGAAGAAGATTTGAAAAAGAAAAAGAAGATGCTTTTAATTATGGTGGCTTTACTTTTGCGAAAGAAACTTTAAATTTAATTGATAATTTAGAAAGATCAAAACAAATATTAGAAAATGATGATGCTTTAAAAAACTCAGAGGCCTTAAAAAAAACTTTAGAACATTTTGATATTATTAATAAAGACATGGTTTCTATTTTATCAAAAAATGGGATCGTCCCTTTGGATTCGATTGGTAAAAAACTTGATCCAAATCTTCATCAAGCCATGACAGAAATTGAAGATGATCAAAAAGAACCGGGCACAATTATACAAGAAATTCAAAAAGGATTTATGATTAAAGAAAGGTTGCTTAGACCTTCTCTGGTGGTGGTTTCTAAAAAAAGCGAAAATAAACAAGAAAAAAGTGAGGAAAATAAAGAAAATTCAGACAATTAAAAGTATTTGTAAGAACTTGTAGAATACAAATTAACACTTATATGAGGAGCAGGATTTAAATTATGAGCAAAATTATAGGAATAGATTTAGGAACAACCAATTCATGTGTATCAATCATGGAGGGTAGCCAGCCTAAAGTTTTGGAAAACGCAGAAGGAGCAAGAACAACTCCCTCTGTTGTTGCTTTCACTGATGATGGTGAAAAACTAGTTGGGCAACCTGCAAAGAGACAGGCAGTAACTAATCCTGAAAATACTATATTTGCTGTAAAAAGATTAATTGGAAGAAATTTTGAGGACCCAACTGTAAAAAAAGATATTGCAGCTGCTCCTTTTAAAATTGTTAATTCAGAAAAAGGAGACGCCTGGATTGAAGCAAAAAATGAAAAATACTCTCCCTCTCAAATATCAGCTTTTATTCTTCAAAAAATGAAAGAAACTGCAGAAAAATATTTAGGTCAAGAAGTAACTAAAGCAGTAATAACTGTTCCTGCTTACTTTAACGATGCTCAAAGACAAGCAACTAAAGATGCCGGGAAAATTGCAGGTCTAGAGGTATTAAGAATTATCAACGAACCAACAGCAGCATCTTTGGCTTATGGCTTGGATAAAAAACAAAATAAAAAAATTGCTGTGTACGACTTAGGTGGTGGAACTTTTGATGTTTCAATTCTTGAATTAGGTGATGGTGTTTTCGAAGTAAAATCTACTAATGGAGACACATTCTTAGGTGGTGAAGATTTTGACAATACTATTGTTGATTATCTTGCTGGAGAATTTAAGAAAGACAATGGTATTGACCTTAAAACAGATAAACTAGCTCTTCAAAGATTAAAGGAAGCTGCTGAAAAAGCTAAAATCGAATTATCATCAGCAGAACAAACTGATGTTAATTTACCATTTATAACAGCAGATAAAACGGGTCCAAAACATATTAACCTAAAAATGACAAGAGCAAAACTTGAGGCATTGGTTGAAGATTTAATTTCAAGAACACTACCTCCATGTAAAACTGCACTTAAAGATGCTGGAGTTACAGCAAATGAAATAGATGAAATTGTAATGGTCGGTGGAATGACAAGAATGCCAAAAGTACTAGCTGAAGTTAAAAACTTTTTTGGAAAAGATCCAAATAAAAGTGTAAATCCTGATGAAGTAGTAGCAATGGGTGCTGCTATTCAAGCTGGTGTACTTCAAGGAGATGTTAAAGATGTGCTTCTTCTTGATGTAACGCCTTTATCTTTGGGAATTGAAACTCTAGGTGGAGTATCAACTAAATTAATTGAAAAGAACACAACGATACCAACCAAAAAAAGCCAAGTTTTTTCTACTGCAGAAGATAACCAGCCCGCAGTATCAATAAGAGTTCTTCAAGGTGAAAGAGAAATGGCGTCAGATAATAAGATGTTAGGAAATTTTGAATTAGTAGGTATTGCACCAGCTGCTAGAGGTGTTCCTCAAATTGAAGTAACATTTGATATAGATGCAAATGGAATTGTAAGTGTTTCTGCAAAAGATAAAGGAACTGGAAAAGAACAAAAAATTCAAATCCAAGCATCAGGTGGTTTAAGTGATGAAGAAATTGAAAAAATGGTTAAAGAAGCTGAAGCAAACAAAGATGCTGATAAAAAGAAAAGAGAGTCAGTCGATGTGCAAAATCAAGCTGATACCTTAATTCATTCAACAGAAAAAAATCTTAAGGAGCATGGAGCTAAGATTTCTGATGCTGAAAAAAAAGCTATAGAAGATTCTTCATCAAGTCTAAAAGAAGCTTTAAAAACAGAAGACATAGAAGACATTAAAAAGAAAACAGAGACTTTAGTTCAAGCTTCGATGAAATTAGGTGAGGCTATTTATAAATCTCAAGAAAAAAAACCAGATACATCTAAAGAAGGTGATAAAAATGATGAAGGAAAAAAAGATGATAATGTGGTTGATGCGGACTTTGAAGAAGTAAAAGATGAAGTAAAAGAAGAAGATAAAGATAAAGATAAAGAAAAAAGCGCTTAAGACTTAAAACAACTATCATCTTAAAGTAATTTATGGCTAAAAGAGATTTTTATGACGTCTTAGGTGTTAGCAAAAATGCAAGTCCTGAAGAATTAAAATCAGCTTATAGAAAACTAGCAGTCAAACACCATCCTGATAAAAACCCTGGAGATAAAGTTTCTGAAGATAAATTCAAAGAAGCTAGCGAAGCTTATGGCATTCTCTCAGATCAAGAAAAAAAACAAAATTATGATAATTTTGGTCATGCTGCTTTTGAAGGTGGTGGAGGAAGACAAGGTGGTGGTTTTGGTGGTGCAGATTTCTCAGACATATTTGAAGACTTTTTTGGTGACTTTGGAGGTGGAGGAAGATCTAGGGGAGGAAGAAACACTAGTAATAGAGGTTCTGATTTAAGGTATGATTTATCAATTACATTAAAAGAAGCTTATGAAGGAAAAAAACAAGATATTAAATTTTCAACCACAGAAAAGTGCAACACTTGTAAAGGAAATGGGTCTAAACCTGGTCACTCACCAGATAGATGTACGACTTGTGGTGGAAATGGTAAAGTTCGAACTAATCAAGGTTTCTTTACTGTTCAACAAACCTGTCCTCAATGTCAAGGATCTGGTGAAGAAATCACAAACCCATGCTCTGATTGTAATGGTCAGGGGAATAAACAAATTTCAAAAAAAATATCTGTAACGATACCAAAAGGTGTCGATGATGGAACAAGAATAAGATTAGCTGGTAAAGGCGAAGCTGGAACTAAAGGTGGTGCTAACGGAGATTTATACCTATTTATTAATATTCACTCTCATGATTTATTTAAAAGATCAGATGAAAATTTGTTTTTTGAGTTCCCAATTTCTATAGCTGATGCTGCATTAGGTACTACAATCGAAATACCAACAATTGACGGTGGAAGGGCAAAAATTAAGATACCTGAAGGAACTCAAAATGGAAAACAGCTTAGACTGAAAGGTAAAGGAATGCCTTATATGCGTGGTAGTGGAAATGGAGATCTTTATGTTCAAGTAAATACTGAAGTTCCTATTTCTTTAAATAAAGCACAAAAAGAATTACTTGAAAAATTTAGAGAAATTGAAAATGAGAAGTCTAACCCAAGCATCAAAAAATTTTTCCAAAAAGCTAAAAATTTTTGGAAAAACTAAAAGACTAATTAACCAAAAAAGGTTAATATTTTCCTAAATGAAAAAAATTAACTTAGCAATTTCTGGATGTTTTGGGAGAATGGGTCGTCAACTAATTAAATCCTCAAAATCAAATAAAAGATTTAAATTAGTAGCTCTTACAGAAAGTAAGTTTATCAACAAAAAAATAGCTGGCATTAAACTTGGTTTAAATGCAGAGTATACTTTTAAAAAAACCGATGTAATAATAGATTTTACAATTCCTAAATGCACTCTTGATATTCTTAGAATTGCATCAAAACTAAAAAAAAGAGTTGTTATTGGAACTACTGGTTTTACTCAAAAAGAAGAAGCTATAATTAGAAAATTTTCAAAAAAAATACCTATATTAAAAGCTGGGAATATGAGTTTGGGTGTTAATTTATTAATGTATTTAACTGAAATTACATCAGGATCTCTTGGAGATAATTATTTAAGTAAAATATTAGAAGTTCATCATAAATATAAAAAAGATTATCCTTCAGGGACTGCTTTAATGCTTGGGAAAGGTATTGCAGATGGAAAGGATAAAAATATTAATGATTTAATTGGTAAAAAATTTTTAAATAAAAAATCTTTTCCTTATGGAAAAAAAATTAATTTTAATTCAATTAGAAAAAATGAAATTATTGGAGAACATGAGGTAACCTTTTCCAGTGGTAAAGAAATAATAAAATTAAATCATGAAGCATTTGATAGATCTCTTTATTCAGATGGTGCTTTGACTGCTGCAAAATGGCTTATAAATAAAAAGCCCGGACTTTATTCAATGAGAGATCTATTGAATTTTGAATAATGAATAAAACAGAAAAAGCAAAAAAAATACTAAAAATTTTAAATAGAATTTATCCAACCACCCCAATTCCATTAAAGCATAAAAATAAATTTACACTTTTAACCTCTGTTCTTTTATCAGCACAATGTACTGACTTGAATGTCAACAATGTAACAAGAAACATTTACCCAAAATATAATAAACCTGAACATTTCGTAAAATTAGGAAAAAAAAAAATTGAAATATTAATAAAAAGCATTGGTATTTTTAGAGTTAAAGCAAAAAGTATTTACTTAATGTCTAAACAACTTTTAGAAAAACATGGTGGTAAAGTACCAAAAAGCTTTGATGAGCTTGAAAAACTACCAGGTGTAGGACATAAAACGGCAAGTGTAGTCATGTCTCAAGGATTTGGTATACCTGCTTTTGCAGTAGATACTCATATACATAGACTTGCTCAAAGGTGGGGCCTAACAAATGGGAAAAGTGTTATTCAAACAGAGAAAGATCTAAAAAGACTATTTCCTAAAAAAACCTGGAGCAAATTGCATTTACAAATAATTTATTATGGAAGAGAATTTTGTAAAGCAAGAGAGTGCTATGGTTTGACTTGTAAAATTTGTACTACTTGTTATCCTAATAGAAAAACTCCAATAAATATAAAAAAAGCTTAATATGAAAATTTTAGGAATCGGAAATGCAATTGTTGATGTTCTATGCAAGGTAGAAGACCAATACTTAGTTGATAATGGATTAACAAAAAGTACAATGAAACTCGTAGATGAAACTGAACTTCAAAAACTATTATCAACTTTAAAAATTGAAAATACAGTTTCTGGTGGATCTGTCGCAAACTCTATTGTTGGCCTGTCCCAACTAGGAAATAAGGTTGGGTTTATAGGTAAAGTTACTGATGACAATTTAGGTCAAAAATATGAGGATGGGTTAAAAAAAGAAAATGTTAATTTTTATTATTCTAAAAAAAAAGAAGTTTTACCAACTGGTACTTGCTTAATATTAATTACGCCTGACTCTGAACGAACAATGTGTACTTTTTTAGGAACAGCTGGAAAAATCAATGCAAATGATGTTGATATAATTTCAATTAAAAACAGTGAAATGATATTTTTAGAAGGTTACTTATGGGACGAAGGTGATCCTAAGTCTGCTTTTGATAGGGCAATTAATAACTCTAACAAAGTGGCGATGTCCTTGTCAGATTTATTTTGTGTAGAAAGACACAAAGCCAGTTTTTTAGATCTTGTTAAAAATAAAATAGATATTACTTTTGCTAATGAACAAGAAATTACTTCACTTTTAAATGTTAAAAATTTTGATGAAGTTGTTTCATTTAGTAAACAAATTGGAAAAATGATTATTATAACACGTGGAGAAAAAGGAAGTATTGCTATAAATAAAGATAAAATTATTGAGTGTGATATCCAAAAAAATCTTAAAATTATTGATTTAACTGGTGCTGGAGACTTATTTGCTGCAGGTTACCTTCATGGCTATATTAATAATTTAACTGTCAAAGAAAGTCTTATAAAAGGCACGGAGATGTCGTCAAGAGTAATTCAACAAATTGGAGCCAGATTTATCTAAAATGGATGTTGATCAAACAATCCTGATTGGTGTTAACTTTCTAAAAAAAAATAAACTAGGGGATGCTAAAAAGATTTTTTTACATTTATCAAAGCTAGAACCAGCAAATGCAGAAATAAATCATTTCTTAGGAATTACATTTCAATTACTAAAACAATGGAATGAAGCAATAATTTGTTTTGAGAAAACTATAAAGATTAAACCAAATTTTACAGAGGCTCATAAAAATTTAGGTAATATTTTTTATACGCTTGGAAAGATAAACGAGGCTGAACAATGTTATAAAAAATCTATAAATCTAAATCCTCAATTGGAGGAGGCTAAAACTAATTTAGAAATTGTCTTAGAGCAAAAAAAAGTAGTTGATTGGATAAACCAAAATGAGCAGCCAAAGAAAGAAACTCAAAGAAAAATAATTGCAGATCCATTTATAACAAAAAGGAAAGTAGAGCATGATCTTTTAGACCAAATATATAATATTCAGACGTTGGAATTGGACAAAACTAACGATATTAGATTTGGTAACGGAAGATGTTCATCTACAATGAAATTATTTGAAAAAAAAAATAAAATAATAGAGTTAGTTGCAGATGATTTAACCAACATCATTAAAAAAAAATTTAGATCAGAAATATATATAAAAGAATCTTTTTTTAATATACTTCAAGCTAACAGTGGCACTAAACCTCATAAACACTTAGATCCATTCGATAAAGAAGCAGGATTAGATAAACAGAAATATAGTCTCACTTATTATATCTCTATTGGTGATCAAAGTAGTAAGGAACCTGGTATATTAAAACTTTATAATCCTAATGAAGAAATTTTACCTTCAGAGGGAACATTGGTAATTATACCATCAAGTCGAACTCATTCATCAAATTATGATGGAGAAAAAGACAGAGTTATGATTGGTGCTAATTTTTATATTCTCAATTAAAAAAAAGAACCAATTATTTATTTTTTCTTTTAAAACTGCCCTTTCCTTTTTTAGGTTTAACTACTTTTTGTTTAAATTTTGGATTTCGTAAAGATTTAGCTATAAAATTTTTTTTATTCAATAAAATACCCTTCCTTATGACTCGTTATAAAGTTCTTATCACTAAACTTATCTTCTATTTTTTTTCTCAATCTATAAATATGTGTTTCTACAGTGTGTGTGTCTAAATTTGTTTTATGTCCCCATATATTTTTTTGAAGATCTTTAACATTTTTTTTATTTTTATTGTTATTAAGATAAAGAATAATTTCAATTTCTTTTTCAGTTAGTTTTAAATTATTATTATCTTTAGAAAAAAATTTTGAATTTAAGTTTAGATCATAACTTTTTATACTAATATTTGACTGGTAATTAAATTTTGCTTTTATCAGACTAATATTGATTAGTTCTATTAACTTATTAAGAGGTATTGGAATTTCTTTAAGTACAAGTAGATTCTTTTTTATCAGATTTTTTTTATCTGAACTAGTAACTATTAATGAGTCTTTAAACTCATCATTTTCATTTTTTAAAATATTAAAGGGCAAATTTTCTTTAATCTCTTCAAGAATTTCATATAATGAGTTAAAGTTTGTAATAATAACATTTTGTTTAATCATCTAATAAACAACTTATGATAATCAATGTAAAAAATAAAGACACACTTGTAATTGATAATTTCCGTTTTAAATGTTGTATTGGCAAAAATGGCTTGAATCATAGGAAAAGAGAGGGCGATTATACAACACCTAAAGGTATATTTAATCTAGATAAATTATATTTTAGAAAAGATAGACTTGGAGATATAAAATGTAATCTTACAAAAAAAATTATTACAAAAAGTATGGCCTGGTGTGATGATTCTAAAAACAAAAGATATAATAAAGAAATTCAAAATTCTAAAAAAAATAATAGAGAATGTTTATTTAGAAAAGACCATAAATATGATTATATAATTACTATTAGTCACAATCAAAAAGGAGTTCCAAATCGAGGTAGTGCAATATTTTTACATTTAACTAATAACTATAAACCAACTGCTGGATGCATTGCCCTTAAGAAA
>Ga0209223_10003947_pt1 | contig 13823 bp, 13 predicted proteins | sample COG_06_FD_184750 | JGI IMG/M metagenome (GOLD analysis project Ga0209223, IMG submission 184750) | Pelagic Microbial community sample from North Sea - COGITO 998_met_06 (SPAdes) (version 2) | ecosystem: Environmental > Aquatic > Marine > Neritic zone/Coastal water | place: Helgoland, sampling...
TCCTTTATAACCTCTTAATAAAGGAACTTTAATCTTTTTTGCGTCATTTAAACCATTATTTAAAACTAAATAATTATTATCTGTGTTTAAAGTTAGCAATTCAACAAGTTCACTTGGTAATTTACCTTCATTTAAAAGTGTAAGTAAAAATAATAATTGTTCTTGTGTTAGCATTTTATTAATTTTTTGTCCATAATAAGAATGACTTTCCTTGAGCTGCTAATATTGCTGCTGTTAAGGCATTATTTTCTGGGGTATTTGTTATTTGTTGTTGTGCATCGGTTAAAAATTCGTTTCCACTTTGCTTAAAAACAGCTTTAAATGTTTTAAAATTATTGTTTTCATCGCCAGAAACCTCTGGTTCTTCTGATAATTTTGACTTAATGCCATTTATATATAATTCTGAATGACTTGATATTAACCTCATTTTATGAGCCATTGCACTTGTTAGTCTATCTATACTTAATTCATAAGAGTTATACACAACATTGTCAGTAATATAATACTCTTTGTCTCCATCATAACCCTCTGTTTTTTGATCGCCAACGTATTTCATCTTACCTTTTAATCTAATTTTGTTTTTTATTTTTGTCTGATAAACCATTCCTCCTTTGTTTTCATTCGACCAATAATCAAACCTAAGCAAAAAACTTTCATCTTCAACTACTTTAATAGTTTCTGAAATATACGAAAAATTAATATTATTTGCATCAACCCCACATTCTATAACTAAGTTAAAAGAATCAGGTGTTGTAGACATATCTGTTGAAAATTCGTAAACTTCATAAGGTTTTAAATCGTATAATGCTGATATTTTTCGATCTACTGGACTTCCAGAATAAGCAATATCAAATTCTAATATAAAACTTTCATAAGTGTCAGAATACCCAACTGATGATATTTGAACCTCACCAATGCTTTCAATTGTTACATATTTTCCCCCTGTGTTTGCCCACTCTGGCAAAGTAAAACCAAAATTAACCTCTTCTATAATAGCATCTGTGTCGTAGTCTAACATATTAACAACACCAAAATAAATAGCACTTCTTCCATCGCCTAAATCAAAATAAGTAGAAGTGCTTTTTGCTCTTAAACCAGTATTTTCAGTCTGCTGAACTTCAACTTGTGTACTTGTGCTGCCATTTTCATCAAGTGTAAAACAATTAATATAAGTAGCGTTTGTCTTAAATTGTGTTTTTATTACATCGGTAGATAAATAATTTTGATAAAAAGGATATGCTAAAGATTTTAATTCCCCACAACTTATAGTGTTATAATAATTTTTTCTCTCATTATTTAATTCAAAAAACCGAATTGGATTTATTTCTGTAATAAAGAAATTTACATCGGCAGTTTGTGTTACTCCGTTAACTACTATATTTGATTTAGATGTTATACACCCAAAATCATCTTTAACATATAGCGTGTAAGTTCCATTAGCAAGTCCTGTGAATACGTTTGCAACTTGATACGTTGTATTATCCAAAGAATATTGATAAGGGTTTATATCGCTTGATATAAAAGGAGTAGATATACTTAAATTAGATCCTGATGTTAAATTTACAATTTCAACGGATATATCTGAAGGAATTAATTTTCTAGGTGTAAATATTGAAGATTTACCAATATCTAAACCTGTAGTATCTGTAAATCTTACTTTTGTTGAATATCCTCTATCAAAATTTATAGATATTGGTGATGATTGATTCGAAAAAAGTATCGTTGACCCTTCATAAACATTATAAACGTCATTACCTCCAGTAACAGTAAAGTTTGCGAAACATTTACCACATCTATCAGAGGTATCTTCTGAATAAGAAGTTAATGTTACACTTGACGGACTTGTTATAGGTTGATTAGATATTACAAAAGTAGCTTTTGATCCTAAAATAACTGTACCTGTAACAGAATGAAATTGCCAACTAGAATTTAAAAGTTTTATTCTTACGTTATCATTAACATTAAAAGCTAATAAGTTATTTACACCTCCAACCTGACTGTAATCAAAATTCCATGCAGTAGAGTAATTATTAGCGTAAACATTTTCGATTGGAGTTACAGTACCGTCACCTATTGTAGTTTGGTAATTGCCTAATCTTAATAACTTAAAAGTCTCTGTTGCAGTAAAACTAGCTACACCAGAGGGAGTTGTAAAAGATACAATTAAAGTATCATTAGATACAATATTTGTTCCAGTAAAAGTTATATCTAATGTGCTACTCATTACAACCTTGCTTTAATTAATTCCATTGTCGCTTTTTCTTTACTTTCTATTTTAACAATACGGCCATAAGTTTTTTCCCCAGAATCTATGTATTCTACTAAGCCATTTACATTTTTTACTCTTTGCCCTAACACCTCTGTATAACCGTCTAATGTATCTTGAATTTCTCTAGTCATTTTAAATGTTAAAATTCTCCTAGTAGCTTCAATTTTAGGTTTTGGAATATCTTTTATTTGTATTGTCCCATTTTCTTTTAACTCAAATCCATTTTTAACTGTTACTAAATTTTGATTTGAATTACTAGACTTAAAGGTAATATATTTTTCTGAATAATGATACAATCCTCTTTTAACAGAGTAACCATGTCCGTAAAACAATCTATTCATAGAACTTAATGATAAATTCCAAGCCGTATCTGGAGAGTATATTCCAGTAGGAGATGAATCAAATTCGTCTTGCCACAATTTATGAGTATAAACACCACTTACAATTTTTGCATCATGCATCCATAAATCATTATCTCTTTTGGTGTCTTTTTTTGGATTATTTATAAAATCAATTCTACGAGTTAATTCATAAGCTACTGCGTCTGTTCTTATTTTAGACAATACCGAATATTCACTTTTGTTATTTGTTATAAAAGTATTAAAGCTACTCTTGCCATTGTATTCATCTAGTCCGTTAATTTCTTCATACTCCATACTTTTAGAATGACCAATTGCTATTGAAGAAAAATAATCTGGTTTTGATGATTTAGTTTTTATATCATCTACATTGCTTAATTTTAAACCTATAAAATTCTGCATTGTATAAGTAGCTTTTTCTATTCTTACATATTCTTTATTACCTATATATTCTGTAAACCATGTCAAAGGTTCTAAAAGATTAAACGCCTCAAAACAGTCTTTATAAGAAATAACCATTTGAATAGTTTGCTCATTCGCTTGAGAATCTTCATAAGTGTCTGGAAAATTTCTAGCCCACAAACCATTGTCTACTAAAATATTTTCATATTGACCTCCATGCTCAAAAATACTAGATTTTACCAATCCTTTTTCTCCAGTTATTTTAGAAATTAAACGATCAAATATTTGAAGAGGTTTTATGGCTCTACTTACCGTTGTGTAATCTATGTAATTAGTTATATCTCTTACTGTTACCTTTGCTTTTTCAATGTTAAAAAAAAAGTCTGTTTCGCCTCTTGGTGCTGTTATACTTCCATTGTAAGACATTACACTTGTAAATACAATACCAATACTTCCATTTCTAGTAAGATTTATAGGTGATGTTGTTTGGTAAAGATTTTTTTGAACTCCTATCTCATTAAGTATATTAGAAGTTCCATTAACTTGATAAACAGGAATTTTCTGTATTAATTTATCATCATCACCATCTTTTTCTGTAACAAATATTTCTACAGAAAAATTAGTTGGTACAGACCTTCTACTTCTTATTTCTGTAATTTTATAATCAAATTCAAGGTTTAAATAAACAGATTCATCTCCCTCTGCCTCATAAAAAAATAAGTTTCTTATATCTTGATCCGTATTTAAATCGTAATTTTGGCTATGCACTTCATCATTATATCCTTCCTGAGAATACATAGGTGTAGATATATCTTCTTGATCTGAATTATAAACAACAGTCATAGGAATAGTTCTAACTGTTTTTCCTGTAGCATTGCTTGTTCTTGCAAATCTTGGGGAATTTAATCTGTAATCATTAACATTTTCAGATTCTAACAGGCTTTCAATGAATATATCTCTACCTTTTGGCTGAAAAGGAACTGTTTCAACGTAACCTATATCAGTATTATCGGCAGATAAATTATTTAAAATATCGTATTCATCACTTTCTCTGTTTTTAATATCATCATATAAACCTCCTTGAGTTGCTTTTATCTTTATGCTTTTAGTATTGTGATTTTCGTTATAAGTATTAAAATCTAACGATTGAATATAACTTGTCTTAAATGTTTCAGATAATGATAATGTGTCTTTTTCGTGTTTTGTAATAATTACTCTTTCATTAATACCATAAACTTCATAAATCTCTTTTAAATATACATACGCATTTCCAAAAAACTCTAAATCTACAACAATTTTATCTCTAATAGCTTTTGTATCAGAGTCTATTTCATAACTTTTGTAGTCGCTTTCATAACCCTTGGGATCTTGTATTTCTATTAGTCCAAGAGGCTCACTATATAAAGTGTAGTAAATCTGATTTATTCTTTCTACGTTTTCAGGCATTAGTAAGCTCGATTATCTGTCAAAGTTACATCATTTTGAACATTTATTGGTCTTTTTGCTAGTTTTTTAACTTCTCCCCATACTTTGTTAGTAGATTTTTTCATATCTGATATTTCTCGTAACAAAGTCGAATCTAATACATTATCCTTTAATATATCCCCATTATTTCTCATATTCATATTAAAAACAGCATTTTGAATGTCTGAACTTTTCAAGCCATTCATCATTTTTTTTGTTTTTGAAGCATTTAATATTTGATCCCCTTGTGAAAGATATTTTATTCTTGCCCCTTTTTCACTACCAAAATCTTTGATATTACCTTGTTTGTCTAAATGTAATTCAGCACCTTGTTCATCAGTATATGCAAAACCCTCTGGTGCATTACTTGTACCTGTAGCAAATTTAGGAAGTGGTTGAGAGGCTACAAATGCCGCTTGTACTGCTGCCGAGCCAAGTATAAATGGTAAAACAACTGGTAAAGCTGGGGCAGTTAAAGGGTTGGATAGATACATTGCGTGTGCTTTAGCCACTCCAACTGCTGCGTCTACCGCTATTTGAATTAGAGCATTTTCACGCTCTTGTTTGGCTCTTTCTGTTCTAATTCTTCTTTCATCTGCTTCAAATTTTCTACGTGCTGCTCTTTTGTGTTCTTCTGTAGCAAGTTCGTCATTTAAAATAGTGTCTCTTGTTCTTCTTGATGCTTCAATTTCAAATTCAAATCTTTGCATACTAGCATTAAGAACGCCTCCAATAATTTCTTTGGTAGCATCTGCCCAAGCACCTATTTTGTCACTATCAAATAACTTTGAGCTTGTTTCGTCTAAATCATCAAATCCTTTAGCAAGTTCATCAAAAATAAAATTAAACTTAGAGGTATCAATATCAAAAGCATTAGAAAAAGTATCTGTAACAGTTCCAAAAATATCTTTAAATTCTTTTTGTATATCTTTAAGATTGTTTTTTGTTTTGTCCGCTGCAATAGTCATTTCTGCGCCTATCTTAGCCAACATATCAACTAATATTTTTACTTGCTCATCCGTTAAGTTTTTATTCTCTCTTAATACATCGGCAATGTAGTTTGACTGAAGTTCTAGTACGGATTTAAAATGTCTTTTTTCTATTTCTTTTAATTTGTCTTTATCGCCATTGGCTTCGATAATTTCATTATCACGTGCTACCTTACTAGATTGTTCAATTTCTTTTAAATTATCTTTTATATCGTCTAATACATCTTTCTGAATAGATTTCCTTAAACTACTTTCTTCCTCTAAGTCTTTTTCTAGTCTTTTTATAAAATTAGCACGAGCCAATCTCTGCAAATCTTCATTTTTCCCTGCTGCTTTTAAATCGTTTTCTAATGTTTTTTGATTTATTAGCCTTTTTCTAATTAATAAATCATCTAATAATTTAGTCCTATCAGTAAAAGTTCTTTCGTCGTCTTGCACTAATTTTTTATTCATTTCTGCGCTTATTTTCATAAGCTCTAAAGTTGCATCTTTTTGTTTTTTAATGTTACTTGATTTTGTTTTTTGCTTGTTAAGAATAATATCTATTTGTTTTTGGTGTTCTTTGTTTTCTGCTTGCAATCTTCTAACTTCGTCTAAATCCTTAATAGTTTTCTTTTCTATAATTAATTTTTGATTAGCAGAAATTAACTTTCTATAATGTTCAACAGTTCCTTCTATTAAATCATCTTCTTTGCCAAGAAGTCCGTTTAACTTTAATTTATTCTCATTTAAAAGATTTGTTTCTTTTGATATAGAATAAACTTCTTGCAGGTATTTTCTCTCACTATTTGTCATTGAAACAATCAATGCCTTATACTCTTTCCCAAGTTTTATATCTTTCTGTCTAGTTGATGCAGAAACTTTACCAGTTTCATTTAATTCTTTTAATCTCTGTTTGTTAATTTCTTTTAAATCTGAACTTAATTTATTAACTCTTTCTAAGTCTTTTAAAAATTGTGGGTTTTTAACTTCTATTTTTGCTAATTTTTCTTTTTGTTCTGTGTCTCTTTTTTCTAAATCAATAGTTTGTTCAACTATTTTGTTTTCTAGCTCTCTGGCTTTTACTTGCTTAACTTTTACAGCGATGTATTCATTAATGGCTTTATTGACTAATTCTGTATTGTCTTTTTCTTTAAGAATATTAGTATTAAATTCAGGAAACTTTTCATTTAGTTCTGTAATAATTCCTAAACGCTCCCCTTCTGAAATATTTACGTCTTTTAGTCTTTGCGTAAGCCTTATAATTGTTCCTATTTCTGATTTTACAGAATCATCAAGTTTTTCCAAAGCATCATTAGTAGATAAAATTGCAGTTTCAGCATTACCCATGTTTCTAATAAAGTCTATTATTTTAGGCCCAAAAACTGTTAATGCTACAATAGATGCTGATATTAAAGATTGCCAACTGAAAAATGCTGCACCAACTTTTTTTAAGACGTTTACTTGAGGTTTACCTTGAGCAATTAAATCTTTATTTTTTAAATTTAGCTTATTAATTTCATCAACAAGTATGGGTATGTTATTAGAAATTGCCATAAATCCAGTATTCATTGAATTTATAAAAGCAGGAGATTCCCTTGTTATTTGAGCTACTGAAAATCCTAAACTATCAAATGAAGTAGATGCTCTGTTTACACCACCAGATGCGGTAATTAATTCTCTGTTTACTCTTTTATAAGCTCCACCAAGTATTTTTAACCTTGATTCTAAAGCGTTTAATTTTCCTATTTCTTTTGTCGTTAGTGTTATTCCTTGCGCTCTTTTTGCAGATAGGTTTTGAAAATCTTTAGATACTTTTTTTAGCTCTACATCTAATTTATTATAAGCACTTGCCGATCTTAAAAGTAATTGCTCCTCTTTCTTTTTTCTAGTAGCATCACGATTAGCCATTACTGACTTTTTATTTTCTATATCTAACTCTTTTTTAGCGTTTGTTAATCTTATTCCAGAAAGCCTTCCCTCTGCAATTTCTGCTTTTTTAAGCATTTCTGCTTGACTTGCTTTCAATTGATTATTTTGCTTTGTTAAAGTATTGTTTTGTTTTACAAGATTATTAAACTCTTTTAAGTTAGAAACCCCTGTTGATTGTAATAAATTTCTAAAAGCAGTAGCATTTTCTAAAATATCTTTATGTAGACCCCCTAAAGATTCTTTAATTTCAATAATATCTCTTTTTGCCTTATTTATGGATTCTTGATAACTATTTGCCATTTGCTTTTCTTTTTGCTTTATTTGTTTCCTCTAGTAATTTAATTAAAATAATCCATTTAGAGACAACTGTTTTTTCTATATCTATATTGTTTCTACTTAAACCTTGTTCTAGTCTTGCAGCTTGTTCTATTAACGTCATTGAGCCAGATTCCATCCCCATATTTCTTTTCATTTCTTCTAGCTCACTTTTTTTTATATTTATTTTATTTTTACTAGATTTTAATTGATGAACGGCTTTGTTTAATTCGGTGTCTAAATCATTTTTTAAATTAATATGATACCCCCATTTTCTTAACTCTTCAACGTATGCTATCATGTAATTCATATCTAATACACCGTCCGTAAGTTGCTTTAACATAAAAAAAACAATTTCAAATCTTTTAGTAAGATACATTACAACTTTTTCTAGTTCGTAATAATATTTAACGGATTCATCATTTACCAAAGAGACATACTCGTCATAAATATCTAACCAAAGGTCGGTCATTTCTATTTCAGTAGGTTTATTTTTTAAATTTTGGTATTCTTTGTAAAGTAAAGTATAATCATTTGATTTTAGTATCTTATGAAATAATGAAATAGGCAATAAATCGCAACTTGAATAAACCATTGTTATTTAGTATAATACATCAAATTTAATTAAAAAATAGGTTAAAATAAAATAAAACATTGTCTTGTGTTGTATATGTAACATTTTAGTTGTATGTTTGTGAAAACTTAAAATTAAAACTTAAAATTATGAAAAACATATACGATTTATGAAACGATTTATTGACTTAAAAGACCAAACTGGCGACATAGATTATGAAGAAGGTGAAAGAGAATTTGCATTTTACTGTACTGTAAAAGGCAAGTTTGAAACGATATTTGGCAGCCAAACTTGGACAACAAGAGAGGATCTTATAGAAGATTTAAAAATGAGTGAAACAGAACACAATAAAGAAAGACTAATTGGATTAATACCTAATGATTTTAAGTAATTTTTATTGCGTACAACGAATAGTGGTATGGTGCGTAGCGACCTAAACAGCACAAAACTTTGAATAATTAATAAACTTTAAAAATAGAACAGATGAAAAATTTAAGAACAAAATTAAGCTATGCATTTTATACATTGTTAGTTGCTTTTATTTTTTGTAGATGTAGTGGCGACTTTAAAAAAAGACAGACAATAAATCAGGTAGAAACTTTCGAAATAGTAGAATTTGATGGATGTGAATATGTATTTGGTTATAGAAGGTTAGCTCATAAAGGAAATTGCAAATATTGTATAGAGCGTGAAAAAAAATAATTGCTACTAACGTTAAATATAAAAACAGTAAAAAATTATGGATTTTAGAGTAGAATATAGATACAGAGGAATACTTGAATATGTACATTTAAGTAGTTGTGAAAATATAATGGATGCACTGCATAAGTTTTATGAAGCACACGGAATAAGTATAGAGATTAATAAAATAGAAAGGTGGTAATAATTTTTTATTGATTTTATATATTGTTACCCATGCAAAGCAGAACTGTTTTAATAGTGGGCAACACTCGTGTATAGCACGTTTTAATGTGCTATACACTTAGTTGTAAATTAAATAGAAATTGTTCTTAAAATAGCTTTATTTAGTTTTGGAGATACTACTTCATTATTAACCCATTGGTTATTTTTTTCATTTAGATTAAATATTTCTCCGTAAATACCTTCTAAGAAACTCATTCTTGATTTTACCGTAACAACTTGATACTTTCCATTGCCAACCTCACCCATTTGCATATTGTCTTTTGTTTGTCCTGTCCAATGAAAATTATATGGACTACCTTTTGTCTTTGGAATAGAAACTCCATCTCTATTTGCAAAACTTTGAGTACTCTCTGCATAAAAACCCGTTCCACTTTGATTTCCATCCGTAAATGATAATGGTTGGTCATACGAATTTTTACCATGAGACAACTGTCTTTTGACAAGGATTACAATCTCTGATGAGTTTTCTTTAATAGAATTACTAGCAATAGTGTCTAGTTCGTTTTCTAGTATAGTTAAGTCGTTTATAATAGATTCTAAAAATTTCATAAAATAAAGATACAAAAAAAGGGGTTAACATTATAAAAACATTAACCCCTAAAATATAGATATGAAATTATGAAACTACTACTACCGTTGATGCAGTATTAGATTTATATACTTCTCCATCAACCACAACACCAATTCTACTATTAGTATTATCGTATAAAGATATATCTAAAACATCATCTGTAGCAAGTGCTGCAACTGTAAGAACAAAAGTTCCAGTTGTAGAGCTATCTCCTCCTGCTGTTGCATTTGATGGAGTTCCATTTTTCTTAATTAAGAAATCAGAATATAAAACTCCTGTAAACGCACTTCCGTCTTGCTTTAAAGTTGCCTTTACAGAAATAGAAGTAGCTGCATTTACTGGTACGGAAGTAAAGTTTAATTCTACTTCGTTTACACCATCAATGCTTTTAGGACTAAATCCGTCCTCTAAAGAACCGTTATCTACAAAGATGTAGTTTTTATCTAACTCATCTCTTTCAGATAATTGAAAAGCAAAAGATTGTTTTTGAACTCCTTCTGTATCAGTAGGAAATTTTAATCTTCCAGGGTTTACCATATTAGTAGTAAAACCTTTTAAAGACCCATCATTTGCTTTTGTTGCTAAAATGTTATTATCTCTGTCTACGAATGTAATATCATAGGCGTTAAATGATCTTAAAGAAGTTAATGCAGCTTGATAGTGTAATCCACTTATGAATTGAACATTAAACTGATATTTACCTAACGAAGCCACAGAGCTTGTTTGATCTGATAAAGTTTCTATGACATCATCAGTTGAATTATCTTCAAAAGTTTTTATTCCTTTTAGGATAATTAATTTTCCAGATGCTTTTAGCTCACTAACGTAAGCATCATTTAAATTTTTTGTAGAGTCATATTTAAACCCTTTTTTTGTAAGCCAAATAGATGCCGTTTTTTTAATACGTGCATTACATCCTATTGCTCCTGTTCCTTGTGGAGTTCCTGCACCACATTGAACAACATTTAAAATTTGTGATATTGTTGCCATTATTTAATATAATTTTTTGATTGAAAATAAATTTTACCTTTTTCTGTTAATTTTACAGGATCTCCAACTTCTTTTTGCGTATCGCCAATGACAACACGTTTAATTAATTTGTAAACTTCTGTTTTAACTTTAGGTTTTTTTTTGATTACAGCACTTGTAGGTGCTTTTTTTGATACTTGTTTCGTCATTTTAATTGCATTTATCTGTTAAATAGTATTGTAAGTCAAAGTTTACCGAAAAAACGTGTAAAGGCTGAATATTTGCAGATTGTTCAATTTCTTTTATATTATATCCTGCATACACACTTTCTATTGTTTTTTGTATAGATGTAATTTTAAAAGTATTAAAATCACTATCTCTTAAAAACTGAACTGCATCTCTTTGAACTTCTAAATCTACTCTTTCTTTAGAACTTAAAATCTTTTCTAGGTTAACAGCAAAAACACATTTTACCTTAGAGGTAAAAACAAACTCATTGTTTGTTGGGTCTTCATCACTAACTAAAAAACAAAAAACAGCGGACTTAGAATCTTCATAATAAACATTCTGATAATCTTTATTTTCAGAATTATACCATTCTGGAATAAAATCTCCCTCGGAATTTTTATTTTTATAAACCCTTCCGTAACCTTCAATTTTTCCATCCCATCTTTGCGATAAATATTTATACAAAGATTTTTGAATTTCTTGAATTGAAACGTCTATTCCAATAGTATTTATTCTTAGGTTGTTCATTATATAGACCCTACATTGAGAGTAATTCCGTTGTTTTTATTAAGCTGCGTGTCAAACGTCTTTTCAAGCATCTTTAACGCTTTCTTTTTACCATTGTAAAATCTTCTTACAACACTATCTACATTCATGTCTTTAAGTTCACGAACTAGCATATCTCTATCTATTTGAATCCTTTCTGATGTATTACTTCTATTGTTAGAATTATGTAAAAACATTTGAAATGTCATGTATTCAAAAGTAGAACGAATAAAAGACCCAAATTCAGATAAATTATTATCTATATAAACTTTAGGGTCTAAAAAGGCTGTAATATTTAGCCCTATTCCATTTCCGTAGACGTTATATGTGTAATCAGCAGTTTCAACAGAAGCACCAGTTCCAGTAGTTGTATAAGCTAGAAAACCATCAAATTGTTGAGGGTCAACTGTAGCATTAGACGTAAATACACTTGTACTATCAATTAATAATTTAAAATCACCTTTACCAGATAATTTAAGATCAACATCTTGAAAATTAAGACGACCATTATCAGGTGTTATTGTAATTGTGTTTATTAATTGATTTTGATTTAGTATGTATAAATTAACTGGCGTAGTACTAGATTTCTGAAACGATATTTGATTTACTCTAAAAGAAACATAGTCAGAACCTTTAGGCTCTATAACCCATCCCGAATAGTCTCCATCTAATGTTGTTTCAATATCTCCGTTTTCATATAAAAACTGATTATTAACTAACATTTTCTCTAATGAAAGCTCTGAATAAACCCTGTCTTTAACTTTGTTTAAGAATGATTTTACTCTCAAAGATTCAATATTAGTTTCTAACCAATATACTGAATCTGTTGGAAGATTATTAGTTCCAGATTTTATTGATTGATATATTTTATTTTGATAAAAAACAATGTCTTTCTTGTTTCTAGTCTCTGTAAATACACCATAATCTGTTGAATTTTTCCATTGAGAAAAAGTAAAATTAATTTTAGGTAGAAATTCCAGAAGATTTCCTACTGTAATAGAAGGGTGTACCCCACTATTTAAGTGTAACCCCGAACTAGGAATTGATGATAACTCACTATCAAAATTTACTGTTGAAGTAAAATCTTCTGAAATACCTAATATCATAATTTAGAATCTTACGCTTAAAGTTATATTAGCACCAGTTTTGTTTTGAATTTTAAACTGACCTGATTCTACATAAACATTAATTTTAGAAGCTGTATCTTTAGTTGTGCTAAAATCTGCACTACCTATTTTAGTTCCAGCTACTAATGCTGCATTATGTTTGTGAAAAGGAATGATACAACTATCATCACCTGCCACAAATGTAGCATAACCTGTTAAATCTGTAACTCCTGATGAATAAACAGCATCATCTGCTATTGTAACAGCAGGGCTAAAACCATCTAACAAATCGCATTCTTCTATAACTTGTCCGTCTACTACGGATATTGCTTTTTTGTAACTCATTGTTTTTAAATTTAATAATTAATAATTAAGATGTTGTACCTACTATCTTTACAATATCGTTTGCTCTAGTTGCAAGATTGCTGTTATAACGATAAACTACAGTAAATCTAGCCCACATAGCCATTTCTTCAAAGTGAGACATAATTAAATTAGAATCTTCACCTGCTGAAATAAGAGCCGTAGCGTCTGTAGCCTCTGAATTAGTGTAAATATTACACTTCATTCCAATATGAGGTAATGCTACGTCTGAAACCGACCATTTTTTACCTCCTACAACAGTTCCGTTTCTAAAGTCATAAGGGAAATTTTCATAAACTCCCATTGCACCGTCTCTTACTAAGAAACCAGAGAAATTTTGACCTGATGCAGTTGCTAAATTACCTGATTCTCTCATTCTTTCTGGACTAATCATCCCTAAAGCCTGTAAGTTTTTATCATTTGATGCTCCAAACTTAGCAAACTCTGCTTTTTGAACAGCTAAACCAGCTCTGTTTGTTACAATACTGTAATTACCACCTAATTCATTTGCAGCCATTAATTGCTCTAAGTAATTAAACATTGTTTCTTTTTGTGCTGCTTTGTTTACCGACAAAGTATTACTAGCAAAAGAATATGTTCCATCACCTTGAGAAATTTCAGTAAGAAAATCTAATTTTTGTGTTTTTCTAGCTTCTAATTGAGTAGATAAAATTCCTTCAATAGTATTTCCCATTCCATAAGCAACGTTATTCATAACAGAATTTCTGTATGTAATAGCATCTAATTGGTTGTTTGCAAAAGAAGCAGGATAAAATCTAAATCCAGAAAAAACATCATAAGTCTGAAAAGAATAGTTTGCTGTTTCAGCTAAA
>Ga0209223_10003949_pt1 | contig 13822 bp, 9 predicted proteins | sample COG_06_FD_184750 | JGI IMG/M metagenome (GOLD analysis project Ga0209223, IMG submission 184750) | Pelagic Microbial community sample from North Sea - COGITO 998_met_06 (SPAdes) (version 2) | ecosystem: Environmental > Aquatic > Marine > Neritic zone/Coastal water | place: Helgoland, sampling...
GGGGGGGGGGTCATAAATGTAGATATGGTTGGAAAACTACTAGAAGTGGGTGCGGACAAGGTTTGCATTAACAACGTGCTCGGAACCAGCATTAAAATTCTTGAAGACGGTCGTAAAAAATTTGGTGCGCAGTGTATGATAGCGGCGATTGATAGCACTTTTGTTTCTGGCACTTACAGCGTTTATGATTATCGCAGGTCTAAGTCCACTAAGGTTCCTATAAGTTCGGCAATAAAAAAATATATACATGCTGGTGCGGGAGAACTATTTTTAAACGATGTTGATCGCGATGGTTCGTATCGAGGCTACGATCTAAAGCTCGTTCAAATGGTAGCTGATGCCTCTTCCGTTCCTGTAATATGTTGTGGTGGAGCCGGCACCCCCTCTGATATTTTGGAGGTACTGAAAAATACATCCGTGAGCGCTGCTGCTGCTGGAAATATTTTTCATTTTAATGAACATAGTATCACGATAGTCAAGGCACGTGTTGGTAAGGAAGTCCCATTGCGGCAAGATACCCAATTTACATATTCTGCTATGCCGATATCGTCAACTGGGCGCGTTGGGCGTTTATCTGATTGTGAGTTGGAAAACCTACTTTACGAAAAAATCAAGGTTGAGAAGATTTAATGACCTTTTGCAAAAGATGCCTCTATGGGACTGACCATCCTCTTAATCTTACAATTAATAGCCGTGGTTTGTGTAGTGGCTGTTTGGTTCATGAAGAAAAAGATGCTCTTGATTGGGAGCCGCGAGAAGAAATATTGAAAAATCTATTGGCACAATATAGATGCAGGAATGGTAAAAACTATGATTGTATCATTCCGGTCAGTGGCGGACGTGATAGTCATTTTATCGTTCATCTAATAAAAAATAAATTTAAAATGAATCCATTGCTAGTCAGTTATAACAAGCAATACAACACGGACGTGGGTATACGAAACCTTGCTAATTTAAGAATTAAATTCAATTGTGATATCATTTCAAAAACAGTCAACCCAGTTTCTGTGAAAAGCATCACTCGTGAAACTCTTCATCGAATTGGAAGTTTATATTGGCATTGCCTAGCGGGAGAAACTGTATTTCCAGTACAAACTGCGGTTAATTTGAAAATTCCCCTCATTATTTGGGGCGCGCATCAAGGCATTGATCAAGTTGGAATGTTCAGCCATCTTGACGAAGTTGAAATGACGCGTAAATATCGAAAAGAACACGATCTTATGGGCTTTGAAGCGGAAGACTTGTACGGAGAACTAGAAAACCTGAACGAAGACCATCTTCACCCTTTCTATTATCCAGACGATTACCAACTTCAAAGTGTTGGTGTCAGGGGTATTTACCTAAACAACTATATACGCTGGGACTCCCGTGCTCAGCACGAGGAAATGATTAGCTTGTACAAATATGAAACTGCTAACATTACGCGTAGCTTTGACAAGTATAACGATGTTGATTCTTACGTATATAGTGACCTTCATGATATACTCAAAAATATAAAGCATGGTTATTCAAAGGTGGTTGATCATGCTTGTAGGGAAATACGTCTTCGTAGAATGAGTAGGGAGGAAGCTTTAAAACTGGTGGAATTTTATAGTTCCCAGCCACCAAAGCATGTTGACTTATTTCTTAAATGGCTTGGTATGTCTCCTTCTGGCTTAAAGTACTTATTGGATGAGTTGCATAATCCTAACATTTGGGAGAGAGATGATAACTGGAATTGGCAAAGAAGACTTGAAGTAACTGAACACCTCGCCGACAATTGTGATCGTCTCAAAAATTGCGTTCCATTTAAGCCTTTTTTAGAAACCCCAACATACCAATCAACGGATTCCACAGAGAGTTATATATTGATTGGAAAAGGAAATCGTTTGAAAAAAAGTGAAAGTGAAGAGCGGAATTAAAGAAATAGATAAAACCTTCGCTTTAGTAAAATTTCAATATCTACCAAAAATTTTGAATTAAATTAAAACAGGAGGTTTTATTAAATTACTATGGGTATGAGCAAAAAATGAAAGCTAGTAGAAGAATTTAATACCAATTGATGAAAGCTATTAAGAGTATAAAAAATTTGAAAAAATCTTCCTGAAAAATAGGGATTTCGCAGCGTAGAGATTACCAAATGTGGATTGCATGCACGAATACCGCACTCTTGAGACCTTGTTGTATCGGTTCCGTACTTTTAGGCAATCATCTCCCTGAGATGGTTAGCACGCAAGGTAAAGGTTGGCCGACGCCTTTAAATTGTCTGTAAAGAAAGTGTCTACTTTAACATAACGCATCAACGCAAGCTGCTCAAGATTAACCGTTCATCACTGTATTACACAAACGTTGGCCTGGCTCATTCAACGATTGATCTAATGTGTTAAGTCGATCGTATTTTATGAACTGCCGGGTCTTGTGCAGTCAGCAAAAAGCCGTAGACTTGGTCCAGTCAGGGTTCTCCTTAGGTTAGCATATAAGGTACTATCTTGATGGTTCTCAAACACGCTGGATGTTAGCTTCTGTGTGAAAGCACTAAGCAATACAATCGCAAAATCTGGGAATCCAAAAATAAAAAATAAAGACGAGGGTAGCCAATATACCGGTGCTGGTTGGATCACGAATTTGACCAAGGCTGAGGTCACTATCTCAATAGATGGCCCCCAACCAATATATAGGTAATAACTTTATCAAACGGCGTTGGCAGCCTCTAAAGTGGGTCGCTATTTGTTGTTATGAAGTCATGGCCGGCCTTTAAACCAATTGCGCATTGATAACTGGATTTAGTTCTATATCTTAGAATGCCCTCATACGGCCCTTGATAAACAAATAGTGGACGGCGCATCCTTACGTTATAAGAGGCGGCATGGGTTCAAAATCGATGTATCTTGGAAGAGGGGCAAAGCTGTCCTGAAAAGTAGGACCGCTTCAATGTGGCGTCATCATGGGCTCATCTCTCAGATAGCCCTCGTAGGCCATTTCCTGTGGGGTTTGAGCAAATACTCCTTTGCGGCTTCACTGGATTCAACTGTTATACAGGGTCTTGGGCTGGTCGTTTTCTCTTGGCGCATATCGCCAACGCAACCATTATGATTCATTAATATTATGCCGCTCAGTACACAATTATCATCAACGCGAGACTTGCCAAGGGGCTTTGGAAAGAAAAACCTGAGACTGGTCGTCTGCGCGTCCGTTAGCAAAAATAGGTGTCTCACATCACTGCTCTAGTTTTAGAACAGTGGTTCAAATGTTTATTTTAAAATCAATGGACCCTTGAAATAGAGCAGATTTAATATAATCATTCTGGTCTAAAAATGTTTCTAGAACAGCTAAAGTTACGAAATAGTAACATTCTGTTTGGAAACAAGGATAAACTTTTAAGTGCCATTAGGGCTGAAATTAAAAAAAATAAAGGAATGGCATGATTAACTTTTGGGAAAGCATAGATACAGACTTGGCCGATCTAGTGGAGAATGGCTCAGTTAAATTACCGAGCATTAAAGGCGCAGATTGGTTACCTCAAGTTCATAAACAATGTATTAATCAAATGGGCGATAAAACCTATGGGGAAAACATTCCAGCAAACTTGGACTTTTTGGATACTTTCGGGATAAATCAAATATTGAAACCAAAATTGATTGAATTAGCCAGCGATTTTTTTGATTTTAAGGTAGACAGTACCGATGTATATAATGTTTGCAGATTGGTACGAGCTGGGACCCTTAGTGAGGGCTATAGAGGGCATTTTGATTCGCACTTATTTACGCTTGTGACGCCGATAAACATACCTAATTTTGGTAAAGTTAAAAACGGGGGACAATTAAATTACTTTCCCAAATCGAGGGATTTCCCTAAAACAGAATTATCAAATATAGCACGAAAAATTTCATTTAAACGCTTCAATTCCGAAGCTGGATTTAATAAACTTTCCCAAAAGAAAAAACTTATAATAGATGATTTCGCTGACTACAGGCCACTGCTTTTTATTGGAAATACGACCTTCCATGGAAATGCTCCCCTGGATGGAGGTTCCACCGAGAATAGAATGACACTCTTGACACATTTTTTTGATCCAGCACCGAAACACGGAGTGGGCGCACTAATGCGCAAACTACGGAACAGATGACCGAACGTTCGTTCATTGGTGGAACTCAGGCGCAGCATTTAATATAACTAGCCATTCAAAAAAGATATAAATACAACGCTTGCAGTTTCCAAGGCTGGCAAGCTTTCACAAATCTACCCAATAAGATTAATTTACCTAACAAGAGACAATAAATGGTCCTATGAGGCCGTTAGCACCACTTCAGCAATCTGTTGATTTTATTAGCTTAATACCGCTGGATTGCTGTAACTGACGATACTAAGTTTGCTATCTGATATCTATGTATGGAAAAGCATCGATAACAAGCGAAGCATGCCTGAACTTCTAACTGTTTTAGACAGCTGAAACAGTCTTTTAAAATTTATGTCTTTTATTGCTGTAGGAGATTAGGCGGTAATTTCCTCCAAATAATAGATAATTTTATTAGATACTATCGCTTATCTAAGCTAGACTTTTTGCCAATGGTAAGCCAATTGATTAAGAAATAAGAATTAAGAACTAAGAGCTAAGAACTAACAAGCCAAATTGGCCTACTGGATATAGAGTTTTTGATAGATTGGGTACTAAATTGACGAAAGTCGCGTTAATCACGGGAATAACTGGACAGGATGGGTCATATCTTGCTGAGTTTCTTCTTAGTAAAGGGTATGACGTTCACGGCATTAAGCGGCGTGCGTCGTCGTTCAATACGCAACGGATTGACCATATTTATGAAGATCCACATATTGATAACGTTCGTTTTAAGCTGCACTTTGGCGATCTGACCGACACCTCAAACCTCACGAGGATAATCTCTGAGGTACAACCCGATGAGATTTATAATCTTGGTGCGCAGTCACATGTGGCTGTCAGTTTTGACAGCCCGGAATATACCGCGGATGTGGACGCCATGGGAACCCTGCGAATTCTTGAGGCTATCCGGTTTTTGGGTCTTCAAGATAAAACGCGATTTTATCAGGCTTCGACCTCTGAACTTTATGGTCTTGTGCAGGAAACTCCGCAAACTGAGACCACGCCATTCTACCCTCGCTCACCTTATGCTGTGGCCAAGCTTTATTCCTATTGGATGACCGTAAATTACCGTGAAGCTTATGGGATGTTTTCTTGTAACGGCATATTGTTCAATCATGAAAGCCCGCGTCGTGGTGAGACATTTGTCACTCGCAAAATCACTCGTGGCCTTGCGAATATCTCTCAAAATCTTGAAAATTGCCTTTATATGGGAAATATTGACAGCCTGCGCGATTGGGGACACGCAAAGGACTATGTCCGCATGCAGTGGATGATGCTGCAACAGGATACACCCGAAGATTATGTGATCGCTACTGGAAAGCAATATTCTGTGCGTGAATTCATTCAGTGGACAGCTGAAGAGCTTGGCCTGAGTTTGGAATTTTCTGGCGCGGGTCTTGACGAGATTGCTACGATTGCGGCCATTGAAGGAGACAAGGCGCCAGTGGCAAAAATTGGGGATGTAGTAATGCGCATTGATTCACGGTATTTTCGCCCAGCCGAAGTTGGGACCCTCCTTGGGGACCCTAGCAAAGCGAAAAAGCAGCTGGGTTGGGAGCCACAGATCACAGCACGTGAGATGTGTGCGGAAATGGTGCTTGAAGATCTTAAAACTGCGCGTCGGGATGCCGTCTTGAAGGGACATGAAACTGGCCTGGCAGCGTCCATTCAAGATTGAGGGGATCACGATGAGTAAGGTTTTTGTAGCAGGGCACTGTGGCATGGTGGGCAGCGCAATTTTGCGTCAGATTGTGGGCCACGAGGGACATGAAATTGTAACTCGAACTCACGCAGAATTGGATTTGACTGCACAACCTGCTGTGCGAGACTTTATGCAGTCTGAACAACCAGATGTCGTTATATTGGCTGCTGCGAAAGTGGGTGGCATTCATGCCAATAATACCTACCCCGCCGATTTCATCTATCAAAACCTAATTATTGAATGCAACGTGATCCATCAGGCATTCGAGGCTGGCGTCGTGCGCTTGTTGCAGCTTGGATCTTCTTGCATCTATCCACGTGCGGTGCCACAGCCCATGCGTGAGGATGCGCTGCTCACCGGAACGCTGGAGCCGACTAATGAACCCTATGCGATTGCAAAGATCGCTGGGATCAAACTCTGTGAAAGCTATAATCGCCAACATGGAGTTGATTACCGCAGTGTTATGCCAACCAATCTTTATGGACGTGGGGATAATTTCCATCCGGAAAACAGCCATGTTTTACCAGCTCTGATCCGTAGGTTTCATGAGGCCACCGAGCAAAACCTTGCAGAAGTGGCGATTTGGGGTACCGGAACACCAAGGCGAGAATTTTTGCATGTGGATGATATGGCTGCGGCTTCCTTGTTTGTGCTGGACTTGCCAAAATCTGACTATGATGCAGGCACGTCGCCAATGCTCAGCCATATCAATGTTGGCTCTGGAACAGACATTTCAATTTTGGAGTTGGCGCAGATGGTGGCTAAGATCACAGGTTACGGTGGTGGGATTGTAACAGATACAACCAAACCCGATGGCGCCTCGCGCAAGCTGATGGATGTGACCCGACTTAAATCCATGGGTTGGCAGGCAAAGATTGCACTGGAGGATGGCGTATCTCAAACCTATAGTTGGTTTTTGCAAAATAATCAAAGCTTAAGAGGTTAATCTATGAACCGAATTACGCCAATTTTGCTCGCAGGTGGCTCTGGCACTCGGCTTTGGCCATTGTCCCGCAGGAGCTATCCTAAGCAGTTCTCGACACTTTTGGGTGACGAAACTCTTTTTCAAAGTAGTGCCAAGCGCTTAATCTCATCCCAAGCTGTGCAATTTAATGCACCTGTTACCATGACCAGTTCCGACTTCCGCTTTATTGTTATAGAGCAGTTGCAAGGTGCCGGCATTGATCCAGGCGCAGTTTTGATCGAACCGGAAGGTCGCAGCACAGCGCCGGCGGTTTTAGCATCGACAATTTATGCCAGCAAGAGTGATCCTGAGGCTACAATTTTGATTGCGCCTTCGGACCATATTATCCCTGATACTTTGGCCTTCCACGCGGCGATTTGTGAGGGGTTGAAGGAAACGGCAAACGGACGAATTGTTACCTTTGGCATCACCCCAACACGGCCGGAAACGGGTTACGGATATTTGGAATTGTCGGCGGCCTCATCTGGCAGCGCGGTGCCCCTGAAGCGATTTATTGAAAAACCCAATACTAAATCAGCTAAAGCAATGTTGGAGGCCGGGACCTATCTTTGGAATGCCGGTATTTTCCTGTTCCGTGCCAAGGATATGATTGCCGCCTTTCAAACCCATTTCCCAGAGTTGGTGGACCCCGTGATTGATGCTATTGAGCAGGGCGAGGTTGATCTCGGTTTCTTCCGGCTTGCTGCTGAACCTTGGACAAAATGTGAAGATATCTCTATCGATTTTGCAATCATGGAAAAAATGAATACGCTATCGGCGGTTCCATATTCGGCAGGGTGGAATGATCTTGGTGGATGGGATGCTGTCTGGTTGGAACAAGGGCCTAACGCTGAAGGCGTGGTGGCAAGCGAAAATGCCACGGCGATTGAATGCCACAATGTGTTATTACGCTCAGAAAATGAGTCTCAGCATTTGGTGGGTTTGGGGCTAGAAAATATCATCGCCATTGCAATGCCAGATGCTGTTTTGGTGGCTAATAAAGACCGTGCGCAGGATATCAAAGTGGTTGTGTCCACGCTCAAAGCCAAGGGCGTGGCTCAGGCTGCAACTTTCCCAAAGGATCACCGCCCCTGGGGCTGGTTTGAGAGCCTTGTTACAGGTGGGCGCTTTCAAGTGAAGCGTATTCACGTGCTGGCGGGCGCTTCATTATCCTTGCAAAGCCATCGTCACCGGTCAGAACATTGGATCGTGGTGGAGGGCACAGCTAAGGTCACAGTTGACGATAGCGTAACACTTTTGACAGAGGGCCAATCGGTATATATTCCGCTTGGGGCCATTCACAGGATGGAAAACCCCGGCAAAATGCCTATGGTGCTTATCGAAGTGCAAACGGGCATCTACTTGGGTGAAGATGATATTATCCGCTATGAAGATATTTACGCGCGGACCTAGGATATTTCCTTGCTAGTTAAAGTGGAGATGCACACCATTTGGAATCACATCATGAAAGCCTCCCCTAATGAAATACGTTAAAGAACGTTCCACATCTCTATCCTGCTTCAAGACCTACGATGTCCGCGGTGAGTTAGGTATCAATTTCGACGTTACAATAGCCTACCGCATCGGTCGAGCCGTGGCACAGCATTTTAGAGGAAAAAATATTGTGATAGGTTTTGATGCTAGAGAAACATCCCCTGAATTAGCGGTTGCGGCCATGCACGGAATTTGTGCTGCTGGCTCTAACGTTATGTCGATAGGCTTAGCGGGAACCGAAGAAATGTATTGGGCTGTGACCGAATTTAATGCCTGCGCTGGTATTGAAATTACTGCGTCGCACAACCCGATCAATTACAATGGCCTTAAAATTGTAAAATCTGGCTCCCAACCTTTAGATGATCATGATGACTTTCAAGCCATCAAAGTATTAGCAGAAAACGAAACTTGGATCGAAAACCTTTCAAAAGGCTCTATCCAAGATATTTCAAAAGAAGCCCGCAAAAAATACGTGCAACGCGTGCTGCGTTTTCTAAATAGCTCTAATCTGAAACCGCTCAAGATTGTTGTGAACTCTGGAAATGGTGCGGCTGGACCAACCTTTGATGCAATAGCTGGTGAACTCAGCCGCATAGGCTCACAGCTAGAGTTTATTCGCGTTCATCATCGACCAGATAAAACATTTCCAAATGGCATTCCCAATCCCCTGCTACAGAAAAACCATGCTACAACAGGTGACGCTGTGAAGTCTGAGGGTGCTGACTTTGGCGTCGCCTTTGACGGTGATTTTGATCGCTGTTTCTTTTTTGATGCTGCTGGTGAGTTTGTTCCTGGAGAATATGTCGTTGGACTTTTGGCATCTATATTTTTAGATATGAAAGCTGGAACAAAAATTGTTCATGACCCACGCGTTATTTGGAATACGCAGGACATTATTTCGCAAAAGCTGGGTGTCGCTATACAATCCAAAACGGGTCACGCGTTTATCAAACAGACAATGCGGGCACATGAAGCTGTTTACGGTGGTGAGATGTCGGCGCATCACTATTTCCGCGACTTTGCTTATTGTGATAGTGGCATGATCCCCTGGTTGGTGATTGCAGAACTCGTCAGCACGTCTGGCAAAAGCCTTGGTGACTTAGTTGAAGATCGTTTCAGGAAATTTCCAAGCAGTGGCGAGAAAAATTTTACTGTCTCTGATCCTGATAAAGTAATTGCCACAATCCTTGCAAAATATGCTGATAAAGCTGAATTAGATGAAATGGACGGTATTAGCCTCAGCTTTCCTGATTGGCGCTTTAATCTGCGTAGATCGAACACTGAGCCCCTAATACGGCTAAACCTAGAGGCACGAGGGGAGCAAGCTGGCCTCGAACAAAAAATTAACGATCTAAAAAAATTAATTGAAAGCTGTTAAGGCCAAAAATATTATCAGCCATAGAAATACTAGTGTAAATACAGTGAGTTAAAACTCCAGCATTAGAACGCCCAGACATTTTTCCCTGCAAAATTTAGATACCCATTTACAGAACCCAAGCTACCCCAGTCTCTGGCAATGGCGCCCCCGTTGCAATTCTAAATCGCTACGCGCTGGCCTTTTACTGTGTTCCTGCTGATGCATATCATGCGATGGTCGACAGGCTTGATGACATAGAACTAAATACGCTTGCTGAAGCGCGAAGAGGCCGACCTTTTGTTGAGGTGGGTCTAGGTGAGTTGTAATCTCTAGTTATCCAAACGCGGGATGAAGGTTCGGCGGAGATCTGATCATACGAATTTCGCACAATTAAGACAAAAAAAGCTCTGTGTCTCAATAATTCTTGAGTTTCGGCAGGTCATCTTATTCGCGCTCAAAACTAATTATAGATCAAAATAATGGTGCTAGATACAGGTAAAGCTTCAGCACGAAAGAGGACATAATTCATGTGCAGGCGATTGCAATGGGGAAACCGGGTTGCAATTCCATTTAGCGAATATCACCCACCAAAAAATTGAATTTTTGGTGCTCGTGTATTATAAGTATATGAACACTCCACATATATTTCATATCACCTAATCCTAATTCACCACAAAACAGTATTTAGGGAGTTTTCTGAAAAGTTAAATTTAAAATGGCCTGCTAGAAGAAACTCGCCACAATATTACTCTGCCGCAGTTGAAACCGCTTGCATTGTCTGACTGTTAATCTGAACGCGGGTTTCTTTGCCCATGAAGTCAAGCAAGACCCAAACACGAGCATCACTGGCCATTTGCTCCACTGTGGCGATGAAATTTGCGAATGGTCCTGAGTGCACTTCTACCGATTGACCTGCCTCAAAGTTCTCCAGGGGCATCACCTTGCCAACTTTGTCGCACCGGGCGCGCAGGCCAGTTATCAGCGCCTCTGGCATGGGCTTGGAGCCTTCGGCAACGCTGAGCATGCGAGATATGCCGTAGGTTGAGTTAATCTGCTTCCACGGGGCTTGCTCTGGGTCGCAGGCCACAAACATATATCCCGAGAATAGTGGCCGTATCACTGTCTCAAATTTGACGGCCGTGCGCCGCGTCACCTCGTGCATTGGCACAAATGTTTCAAACCCCTGCCGCTCCAGATTACGGACAGCAATCTTATGGCTGTTGGGCTTAAACTGCACGATGTACCATAAGGTTGTGTTCGACGGCGTCATGCAGCCTCCCGGATTTCTAGTCTTTGCATAGGTTATTTTTTGTTCTCAGCCAAGTGGTCAATCATCAAGCAAGGCAGTGATCTCTCGGGCTGTTGCTGTAAATCTTCGCTAAGATGCCTTTTAGGTTCTCATTGTTTCGTATATCAAACTTAGCAACTGACCAGCAAGGATTGCGAAATGCAAAAAATCGTACGAAAGGCCGTATTCCCTGTCGCAGGATTTGGGACACGATTTTTACCGGCCACAAAGGCCATGCCAAAGGAATTGCTTCCTATCGTTGATAAACCGTTGATCCAATATGCGGTTGAGGAAGCTATACGCGCCGGAATTGATACGTTGATCTTCGTGACGGGGCGCAACAAGCGCGCCATTGAAGACCACTTTGACGCCAATCTTGAGTTGGAGGCAGCACTTCGGGCCAAGGGGAAGCATGAGCAGGCCGATATGGTTCATAATATTCTGCCAAGTGGAGTGGAATGTATTTTTGTTCGCCAAGCGGAGCAGCTTGGCTTGGGGCATGCAATTCTGTGTGCTGAGCGCGTTGTTGGCGATGAGCCGTTTGCGGTGTTGCTTGCGGATGATTTTTTGACGCAGCCAACTGTCTCGGCCAAGTCCAATGTAACAGAAGATTTGAGGAATGCTTTTGAGACATCTGGGCTAACCCAGTTGTCTGTCATGCAAGTGGTCGGTTCAGATATTTCCAAATATGGGGTGATAGTACATGGCGATGCCTCAGGCGCTGTTGCGGGTATTGTGGAAAAGCCCAACTTCGAAGAGGCGCCCTCAGACTTGGCCTCGATTGGGCGCTATATTTTGACGCCAGATATTTTTGATGTATTGCGAGACTTACCTGTGGGTAGCGGTGGAGAAATCCAACTCGCTGACGCAATCAATATTCAAGCCATGCGAGGCAAAGTAAACACTTTGTACTCAACGGCACTGCGTTTTGACTGTGGCTCTGTCGATGGATTTTTGGCGGCTATCGCTCACGTGTCTGGCCTTCGTAATAGCGCCGGTGAAGGATAAATAACTGGGATGTTAAACTTATACTTTTAAAGCGATTTCCATTAAGTGTCTCAAAAAAGTTTTAATTTTTTATGTTGCTTGGTGACGACAACTAAAATTAGTGAGTTTGGAACTCAACGAGAACGACGGTCATTAGAAAATATGTTTAACAAACTATAAGAATTCAAATCTGCCGTGCGTCTAGCACAAGAGATTGCCTGATCACATCTGCAGCTTTGCAATCGAATTTTGATAAATGCATAAGTAAACCAACAACTCTGGCGCGCTTTAAGTCTAGACATATCTTAGTAGCGTTGGGCCTAAGTTTTAGCACCTTAATTTCTTACCTTACAGGGATATATCAGTTAAAACCTAAAATCATAAATTTGTTGGAATGCAATCAGCGTAGCACCTTCATTAAGCAGTGGTTACCCAATGTTTTGATTCTGTGTTTCTAAATTGGAAATCCAATTATTTTTTTTGACATCTATGCCTACAGCTAAAATAATTATAAATATTTATATATTTTTTTATTTCCATGTTAACAAAAATTTAACGTCTCGTAAAATTTTTTAGTGTCAACTCGATTTACTCCAGCGCCCAGGATCTTTAACTTAAAATTTGGAAATGAATGACATGAATATATTCGAAAAAACAGCGCATAAATACCCTACAATAGTTAAGGAAATGTGTTCAGCTGCTATCTCAGCTGGTGTAAGAATTATGGGCGTCTATTCTGAGGATGATTTTGGCGTTGAAATTAAGGAAGACGACAGTCCAGTAACCCTCGCAGATAAAATTTCTGATAAAGTTATTGGTGATATTTTGAAATTTGAATTTCCAAATATACCTATCGTATCTGAGGAAAGTCATTGCGAACTAAGCTCAGTTATGGGCGAAATTTACTTTTTGGTTGATCCACTCGATGGCACAAAGGAGTTTATAAAAAAAACTGGCGAATTTACGGTTAATATTGCGTTGATACTAAATGAAAAGGCTGAGCTTGGTGTTGTATATGTACCATTCACTGGGGAGTTGTACTACCGGGATCTGAACGGGGCGTCCTATTTAGAGCGAGGTGTGGACGACGTTGGAAGTCGTAGTGAGCGCACAAAAATTGGATGCCGAGAAGCTGATTTGGGAAATCTATCCGTCGTGAAGTCTGTGTCCCATTCCACCCCTGAAACGGAGGCGTACATTGCGCGTTACGCGCCTAAGAAATCTGACAGTGCGGGCTCTTCTCTGAAGTTTGGTTTGATTGCACGCGGCATCGCTGATTTATATCCACGATTAGGCCGTACAATGGAGTGGGATACAGGTGCGGCACATGCAGTTTTGAAAGGAGCTGGTGGTAATGTGTGGCGTCTAGACACCTTGCAGGAACTATCCTACGGCAAGTTGGGGATGGATAATCCCTTCTTTGTTGCTGCCGGCAATGACATGGCCTTGATATCTTTTGATGGAGGCCCTTGAGCAAATGTCGCTTTAACAGCTTGCTTGCTTCAAGACCTATGATGTTTGTGGTACGTTAAATGTGAATTTTGATGCCGACATTACTTATCTAATTGAGTGTGCCGTTGCGCAAAAATTTCAGACAAAGATAATTGTAGTAGTAGAGAGATGAACGCGTTCCGCCACCAAAGCTGTCGAGGGCCTGATGTATGTGAAGGCATTGCACGGGATGAAATGTCTGAGGGTGATTTCGACCAATAGTTCAAACAAGAAAGTCATAAATTATTGTACCCTCAAAGGCTGGTGAGTTCGGATGTGTGGGGCTTATAAACAAAAGCCAAGGTTTATTCTGCGGACCTTTGTAGTCACCACTGTGAAGAGCCTTAATAGTCAGTTTCCTTAATTCTTTTAATTAGATTCATTATAAGATAGTAGATTACTGAGTAACATTTAGCATTGCTTAAATTGTTAGAAAAACTGTT
>Ga0209223_10003953_pt1 | contig 13812 bp, 11 predicted proteins | sample COG_06_FD_184750 | JGI IMG/M metagenome (GOLD analysis project Ga0209223, IMG submission 184750) | Pelagic Microbial community sample from North Sea - COGITO 998_met_06 (SPAdes) (version 2) | ecosystem: Environmental > Aquatic > Marine > Neritic zone/Coastal water | place: Helgoland, sampling...
CTAATTTAAAATATATTAATTTAACTTTTTTATAATTTAAAATATATTAATTTAACTTTTTTTATGTTAAAAAAATATTAATAATATTGTTTATTTTACTAATTTAAAATATATTAATTTAACTTTTAAATATTAAAAATATATTAATAATATTGTTTATTTTACTAATTTAAAATATATTAATAATATTGTTTATTTTACTAATTAAAAAATATATTAATTTAACTTTTTTTATGTTAAAAAAATATTAATAATATTGTTTATTTTACTAATTTAAAATATATTAATTTAACTTTTTTATAATTTAAAATATATTAATTTAACTTTTAAATATTAAAAATATATTAATTTAACTTTTTTTATGTTAAAAAAATGAAAATGAGTATATAAAAATATATCTATAGATATAAATAAACAATGGTAATACGGAAAAATTATTCGTGTGGTATATGTCATACTATACCTGATCAGTTATCACATCATAAGGTCCATCTTGAAACTCAAAAACACAAAGATAAATTTGAATTATTTGAATTAAAATTATCGAAATTAACTGAGGACAAACTAATTGAAAAATATAAAACAACAAATATTAAAGATATTTGTAATGAATTAGAAACTGTTATTTATAATAATCAAATAAAAAATGATGTGGATTTTTTAGAAGATACTAAATATATTGAAAGTATAATGACAGAGAATGAAATTATCTCAAATAAAGAAGCTTTAAAAGATAAGATTCACGAAATACATAATTTTCTTAGAAATAATGGTGCAGGATATGGTATGAATGCTCTTAAAGTTTTTAATATTATATTTGGTCTTAAAAAAATAGAAGAAAATAATTTATTTGATAAAGTAGGTTTAAATCCAGTATGTAAGTTTTCAAATTTACTTGAAATGGCTAATAAAAAAAATAATAAAACAGATGAAGAATTAGCATCTTTCATTTTCAATGAAGTTTTAGATGCTATTAATGATAGTGATATTAAAGAACTATTGTTTTACGAAATACCAAAAGGTATTAATGGTAAAGCATTTAGATATTTAATTCAAGAAATTGATAGTATTACTAAAATTGAAAAAGATTGTAATGTTCTACTTTCTGGTAAAATTTACGAATATTTTATTGGAAGAGATGAAACAGCTATTAGTGAATTAGGGGCTTATTTTACAGACAGACATATTGTAGAATATATTTTAAAGAAATTAGATCTCGAAATTAATGAAAATGGTTCAGTTCCTTCAATGATTGATATGTTTGCAGGTTCCGGTGGATTTACAACTGGTTATGTTAATTTCTTAAAAAATAAATATCCTAATATTAATTGGAATAAAGGGATTAATAAAATACATCATTATGATATGAACGAAGATGTTATTAAATCGGCTGGTTTAGAATTATTCTGTTTAACTGGTGAATTACCTGATATGAATAATATTAAATATAAAAACTCATTTACAGATGAATTTAATAATAAACAGTATATGTATCCGCTAATAAATCCTCCTTATGGCGGTGATAAAAATAAGAAAACGATTGCTCAAGAAAAATCTGAAAAAGTTAAAGAATATATTAAAGAAGAATTACAATCTATTACTGATGAAGGATTAAAAATTAAAAGGCAAAAACAATTAAAAGCAATTGAAGCAAAAGAAAAACAAGATAAGAAAGATAATGATAAATCAAAAGTATGTGTTGCTACTTGTAGTGGTAGAATTCAAAAGTTTGCAAAAGATAATAATTTAACCGGAAATGATAAAGAAGCTTGTTCTCTTATGTTATTGATGGATATTGTTAAACTAGGTGGAACTGCTGTTGGTGTATTGAAAGAAGGTGTATTTTTCAATAAAACCTATAAAAATCTACGAAAACATTTAATTGAAAATTTTAATGTAAGAGAGGTTATTAGTGTTCCATCAGATCAATTTGAAAATACTTCAACTAAAACATCAATTGTGATATTTGATAATACTGAAAATAAAACTGAAAAAGTTATATTTAGTGATCTAATTGTTGAACGATATGATAAAGATTCTTTTACTGAAATTAATGATGTAATTGTTATCAATGAATTTAAAGGTGATATATTGGGTGTTAGTGATAAGGTTGTATCAGTAGCTACTCGTGAAGAAATATTAAACAATCCTATATATTCCTTGAATGGTAAAGATTACAATAAACAAGTTATTGTATGTGGTGAAGGTTATGAATTGGTTAGGTTAGGGGATATTGCTGAATTAGAAAACGGAAAACAATTAGACAAAGCTAATATTATAAAAGGAGAATATCCTGTATATAGTGGTGGATTATATCCAATAGGATATCATAATGAATATAATAGAAACAATTGCACAATAATTGCAGGAACTGGAAAATGTGGATATGTTCAATTTGATGCTAATAATTTTTGGGCTTCTCAATCATTTACAATTAAAAGCGATAATCTTTTAATTAATAAATGGATCTTTATTTACTGTAAATCACAAGAAGAATTCTTTATGAATAGTTGTAAGGGTTCTGTACAAAAGTTTATTAGAGCAAAACAATTTGAAGATTTACAAATACCAATTCCTAAATCAGAAGATAAAATAACAGAATGGGTTAATAAAATATCAAAACCATATGATGAAAAAAATAATAAACAAAATAAAATTAAAGAATTAGAAGAATATGTACAAAATAAAATAAAAGATATTACTGATAATGAAGAATGTGATGAAGTTGAATTAGGAAGTATTGCTAAAATAAACTATGGAAAACGTATTACTAAAAATAAAGATGAAGGTAATGAATATTTAGCATATGGTGGTGGTAATTTAATGTCATATAAAGTAAATACATATAATAGAGATGGTATTACATACAAAGTTTCACGTGATGGTTTATCAAAACATAATTGTATAACAAAAATATATGGGAAAATATTTCTTAATGATACTGCATTAACTTTAGATACATTAGATGTTAATATTGTAACTAATTATTACATTGGTGAAATCTTATTAAATCAAAAAAAATATATATATGATAATTGTACTCATGGAACAGCACAAAAACATATTAATATAAATAATTTATTAAAAATAAAAATCAAAATACCAAAAGATAAAAAGCTAATTCAAGATCTTGAACCTACTTTTCAAGAAATTGAAAAATTAAATGATGAATTAAAAGAAGCCGAAATATTATACAAACAATTTATTAAAGAATTAGCAGAAGAAGCCATACCATCTACAGCAACTTTAACAGAAGAAAATATTAAAAATAATACAGAAACAGATAGTAAAACCTCAAGTGTTAAATCAAGTGTAAGTTCATCATCAAGTGTTAAAGAATTAAAAGAACAATGTAAATCATTAGGAATTAAAGGATATTCTAAATGTAAAAAAGCAGAATTAATAAAATTACTGGAAGATCATAAGTAATTTAAAATTATCTTCTTCTAATATTATTAAATTTCCCTAATTCATTTACAATGGTGCTAAAGTTAGTATATAAATAAGATGGATTTTCGGGTAATTGATTATATATTTTACAAGTATTATAATAATCATTTAAACTTTTTATATTTTTATTTTTGCAAAACTTTATCCATTCTTCTTTTGTTTGAATAAATATAGATGTATCAGTTCCATAGAAATGATAATGATAAGTCCATACACCTTTTAACTTAAAATATTTTTCAGGATCTTCTATAAAATATTCATGTTTATCTTTACAATTAAAATAATCAGTATCTGATAGAATATTTAAATTCATATTTATAGATCGAACATAATTATATTCATCTTGTTCTTCACTAAAATCTGAATATAATGCTTTACTATATCTTAATCTCATTTTAAGTTTTGTTAATTCTTTTTCATTTTCTTCGAAGTTATTATATTCATAAGTATATTTATTTTCATTTTTGCTATTTATTTTTTTATATCCAACGATTATTTTAATCTTTTGTTCTATATTTTTATCTACTGTTCTCATATTATCTATAATGTGTCGCACATTTTCATATGATTTAAAATTATTATCAATACAAGGTATTATTTGATATGCCTTCTTTAATGGATTACCTTTTTCTAATCTATTTGCTCTTAATAGATATTGAATAATTCTAATAATACTTGTCATATTACTTGCAATACATACACCATTTATTTTAGGTAAATCAAAACCTTCACCAAATATATATACACAGCTAATAATACCATAAGGTGCTGATTTAAATAGTTCTATTTCGTTATTTAATTTTTTATTATTTTTGCTATGTAAAGCATTATTGTATATTTTATCTTTTGGTATTGATAATATATTTAATTCTAATATTTTATTAATATATTCTTTTGCTTGTTCAGCTTCTTTCATAGTATTTGTATATAATAATATATGTGAAAGATCAGAATGTTTTTCTAAAGTTTTTAAACACATATAACACGCTATAAATATATTTTTATCTTCTACTTTTACTTTTAAATTATTAATTATATTATCTACTTCATCTTCAGTATTTTTAATTACATATACATTATAATCTGTAATTTTCTTATTTTCTATAGCCCAATGAACCGTTTTAATATCTATGTAATCACCAAATATTGTTTTATCTTCCATAGAATATACAGGTTTATCAATATTATTTTCAATTATTTTTTCAGTAGCAGTTTCAAATAAAGTTTTTGTTGATTTTATTTTATGAAATTTCCTAAAATCTGTATTTTCTAAACCAACTAAATGATGCGCTTCATCTCCATTCTTAAAATCAAAACATATTTTATCATTTACTAATATATTACAGGAATGATATGTAGAAAGTATAAATTTAACATTAGTATTTTTATTAATAAATTTTAATATATCAGTAATATTTGTAGTAGAATTAATACTATTACCACCAACTAATAATATATTTTCTTTATTTGGAAATACACTTAAAATTGCTTTTTTCCATTGTTTTTGTAATGTTATTGATGGAACACATATAAGATTTAATATAAAATTCATTTGTTTAATAATAAATATTGTCATTAATGATTTACCAAGACCACAAGCCCATATAAGTTTTCCAATATCATTATTTTCATAATATTCTTTAATTTTATTTAACACATCTTGTTGATGTTGTAATGGTTTTATACTATCATTATAGTAATTACTTTCACTTTCACTTTCACTATCACTTTCACTTTCACTATCACTTTCACTTTCAGTATCACTTTCACTATCACTTTCACTTTCACTATCACTTTCACTTTCACTATCACTTTCACTTTCACTTTCACTTTCAGTATCATTATCTCTTTTTACATTAGATCTTGATCTTCTGTTAATTTCGTCTATTTCATCCTGATCTAATAATTTATATTTTGTTATTTTTTTAAGATACTCTTCTTCTAATTTTGCAATTAATTCAATATCATAAAATTCTTTACCACCTTCAACATCAAATTCATTATAACCTATTCTATTGTATTTTTTAGTAAGTTTCTTTAATTTTTTATCAAAATGTTCTCTTTTACCATTGTAATTAATTTTATATAAATGACTAAAATGACCTGGACTATACTCTCCTGTTTTATAAGTTGATTCTCTTTCAATTTTACAATCAGTTACACCTATTTTAACAACCTTGTAATGTGTTGTAACTAGATCTAATACTCTTATGTATAATAAAAACTCAATCATTTATATATTTACATATAATGATTTCATTTTTATATTTAAAAATGAATATGTATAATACATTATACAGATATGATAAATCATTGGTTAATAAGAGTTAAAAATGGTAAAAACTTTAAAAATAGTAAATATCCTTTTTGGGGAGTAACAGCTGGTAAAAAATAAATAATGGTGATATATTATGTAATAAATCTAATGATAATAAGATCATAGGTATGGCTACATTTACTAAATTTTTAGATAAACGAGATGAACCTTTAATTGCTATAGAAACTGTTAGTAATATTGATCAATGATAATAATTATGAACTTGAATTACATTATACAAATCTTTATAATACTGAAAAACAAAATATAAAAATTGATGAAATATTAGGACAATCCCCTATTATAAATTACAACCATAAAATTAAAGAAGATCTTGAAAAACATTACATAGGTTTTAAGTTTTATGGTGTTCCTTTATAACATTGATTTCATTAATGTTATTTCCTTTTCTTGTGTATCAATAATTTCTTTTGCTAATCGTTTTAATTGCGGATTTTCTGTTTTATTATATATTTTATGCGAGGTTGTTAATGCTGTAGAATGATGACCAATCATTCTTAATAACCATTGTTTATCATCAACAAATAATTGTTGTCTTAATAACAATACTGATATGGTTAAAGATAAAATGATTCCAAAACAAAACACATATATATTAAAATGACCTAAAGCTAAATAATGAACAATTTCGTGAGCCCATATCATATTAGAAGCCATTAATAAACCACCATAAAATAATGTTAAAGATAAATATAAATCCGAAAATCTAAATGCTAATATATTCATAGGATTAAATAAAATACCAATTATAACCATTACAATAAACATTATAATTTGTTTTTTATAAAAAAAGGATTCCATTGTTTATATATGAAAAATATAAAAATATATATTATTTAAATATATTTTTATGTATTCCAATATATATCTACTTTTAATAGTGTATCCAATAATTTTTCTTTTTCTATTATACTAAGATCCGGATATGTTTCTTCAATATATTTAACTAATTCAGTATTATAACAGTTGGTTAACTTTGTATTTTTTTGTAGTTGCCACAAAGCACCTATTGCTTTTAGTTGGTCTTTCTGATGATATTTAGTTTTAATTTCCGGCATTTTTTCCCTAACAAATAAATTATATGCAGTAAGTTTTCTTGGTTTTTTTACACCCTTATTACGGGTTTTGTTATCGTCTTTTGTTTTAATTTTAGAAACAACCGTGATGGTTACTTTGATTTGTTCGGTATTGGTAAGGCTTGTCATTGCTTACAATTAATTTTTTGTCTTATCATTTTTTATAAATAAAAATACTATCTTTTACATTTTTGTATAAAAATGATAACATTTTAAGAGAAAACTATATACGAAATGACTGAAGTATTTCATGATGCACAGGAATATATACCTGACGATAAAATTACGAAATTTGATATTAACTCTAAAATAATGTTTAAAATTGATAAATATAAATTTATTGTAAAACTAACAGCTAAAGAACTACTCCAAGAAGCAGATACGTGGATTTACAATAGAAAAATTAATCAACAAAAAGTAGAAGAACTTAAAGAAGAAATTAAAAATAATGCTAATAATATTACACCTATATGGAATATTAGTTTAATATACGATAAATATGGATCTACTGACGATTATCCTAAATATTTGAAAATAGTAGATGGACAACATAGATACAAAGCAATCTATGATCTACTATTTAATTGCGAAATAAACGAAGATTATGAAATATATGCAAATTGTTATGTTATCAAACATTGTGAAAATAAAAATAAACATATTGCGACTGAATTATTTAAGAAAATTAACAATAATATGCCACTTAATATTGAAGATATACCAGATACTCGTGTTCAAGATATTATTGATAAAATTATTGATGATAATACTTTAAATCAGAATAAGGAAGGAATTAAAGTAAAAGATGCACAGAAAACAGCACACGAACCTGCAATTCATAAGCAAGAATTATTTCACTTATTTAATAGACATAAAGAACATTTTAATGATTTGAGTATTGATAATATTATTACAAATCTAAAAATTATTGTTAATAAAATATCTCTTAAACAATGTAATGATATTTATAAAAAGAATGCAAACAATATGAGAAGATATCAAAAAGCAAAAAGTGTTAATTTTTGGTTAGGTCTAAAATCATCTGAAAAATATGCACCTGATAAATGGATATTATATATCAATAATCCATCTGAATTTGGTATATAAAAATATAAAAATATATAATTATATATTTATTTTACATATGTTTCCACTCAATCATTGCTTGAATGATAGATTCTTTCTTTGACATATTATTAACTTTTTGCATTGTAATTGATCGAATATGAATATACTTTCTCATTTTCTTTTCTTTTTGTAGTTCTTTAATAGCAAGTTTCATACAATCACTTTTGTTATAAGTGGGATTTTCAATATTGATAGCAATCGAAGTCCATTTCAAGAAATTGCGAGTATTGAGAGTGGTCATTGGTAATAATAATTTAACAAATTATTCCGTCATTTTTTAAGTTTTTTTTAAGTTTTTTTACATTTATCTGGAATTAGTTTTCTTATGTAAAAACTTTTTATAATAAAGAATGTTTATCTTATATTATTCTAAATATGCTTGAAGTTTTTAGTTTTTTCTTAGAAACTGTAAGATCTGTTTTATTTTCATTAACTTGAGTATTTAGTTCAGTATATATAGAGGTAATAAGTGGAAATGTCCTTTTAGGAACATTAATTTTATCATTACTTGAAGAACTGGATAAAGACCTAGTAGACCTAGTAGACCTAGTAGATCTAGTAGACCTAGTAGACCTAGTAGATCTAGTAGAAGACCTAGAATTTCTTGATCTTATAGCTAACATATTTTATTATTGGTTACGTATAGCTTACAGACACTAAATCATTAGAAGGTAAATCTATAATTTTACCTTCATCAAAATCCTGTCCTCCATTACTATCAATTGTTATATCAGCATATGATTCTTCTGTATAAGAATACTCCGAATACGGTCCTGAGTCACTAGGTAAAGTTGGTCTGCCATCATATATTGTATCACCTGATAAAATATATGGTGATTCAGCAGATATAACATATGCTCCATCATAATACTGTGCATCACCTCCTTGTCCATCTTGTCCATTAATAAGTATATCAGCCTTCTTATTGTTCGTATACACTTGAGAAGACAGTGTTAAAGTGTATGTGTATGTGTATGTGTATGTGTATTCATAAGATGCTATATAATCACCACCATTTCCACCGCCATATATATATCCATTATTTGTAATTGTTATTTCTCGATTAATATTATCATCAGTGTTTAATACTGTAATAGCATACTTACCATCACGTCTATTATCAACACTTGATCTTTGTCCAATTCCACCTCTACCATATATTGTTCCATTATTTGTTATAGTAACTTTTACAACATTGTGTAAATTAGGTTTAGTAAAATCAATATATAAACCAGAACCTTCTTCATATTCGGAATTATATAATATACTATCATTAATAATATTTAATTCTGTAGTTACAGCAGGCACGGTAGATAACATATAATGAGAACCTATAGTTTGATTCTCAAAAGTTATAGTAAAATCAGTAGGTATAGTATTAAAAAACTCATCATAAATAGTACTTATATCAGTAAGTGGATAATTATATAATCGTAAATCTGCTATTTTACCATTTAGATAGTAAGGTTTAAATGTAAATGGAATTTTAATTAAATCATCTAACTCTGAATTACCAAATCCACCAAATATATACATATGATCATCAATTATTACCATAGTATGGCTTCTTCTTACTGGAACTTTCGCCACATCTAATGTAATTTTTTTAGAATAACCAGTTGTATCAATTCTGTATAAATCGTTTGGACAAACATTATCGAAACTTGATCCACCGAATATATACATATAATCACCAATTGCGACCATAGTATGGCTATATCTTTTAGGTATATCTCCTGTTATATTAATTTTTTCAGAATTACCAGTTGTATTAATTTTATATAAATCTTTAAGAACTGTATCGTTTAGACCACCAAATATATACATATTATTATCAATTACTACCATAGAATGAAATTGTCTGGATGATGGTTTATTATCATCACTACCAGTTAAAGTAATTTTTTCGCAACTACCTAAGGTAGTAATTCTGTATAAATCATTTTTATAACCTCCATAAAATCCACCGAATATATATATATCATCATCAATTACTACCATAGAATGACCAAATCTTCTAGATGGTATATCACTACCAGTTAAAGTAATTGTTTCAGAATTATTATTATTAGTGGTATCAATTTTGTATAAATAGTTTGGAACATAACCATCAGAATATCCACCAAATATATATATATTACTATCAATTACTACCATAGAATGTTGAGATCTTGCAGGTGGTATAACACCGCTTAAAATAACTGTTGCAAAATTACCATCTGTATCAATTTTATATAAATCATTAAAATTAATATCACCTGCATATAGACTAACGTTTGAACTTCCACCAAATACATACATATGATCATCAATTACTACCATAGAATGGTCTTTCATATTACATCCAATAAAGTTTGTTATACCTGAATTATCAATTTCAATTTCAGCATCATCAGTATATTTACCAATATTCAATGTAGAACTACTTACATCTTTATAACGAATTGTTTCAGGTAATTTAGTATTATCTAAATATATATCGTAATTTGCATTATTACTGGTTAAAGCTAGATTATACCATATATTAGAACTAAAATCTCTTGTTATATTACAACTTTGAAATTCTAAAGAATTAGCATTAGCTTTAATATAAAAATCAGTATCAAATGATAGTAAATAATTATCAATATTAACATCTGGTAAGTTAAACCAAAAACTTAAAGTTTTAACTTCAAAATCAATATCAACACTTAAATACTGATCCATACCATTTAATTCTACTGAATTAGGTGATGTGTTATATTGAATACTACCAACTGGCGTCAAATCATAGCCACTGTGAGAATTATTAGGAGTATTATTAAATTTATATTCAATGATCAATTCAGATTCATCTTCAGATGGTTCTGACGCAACAATGCTCGTAAAATTGCTACCTATTAATGTAGGACGTGCATAAGTTTTTGGTTTATTTTCTATTGATGTAGCATACATTTAAATATTTATTCTTACCTAACAATAATTCCTTTAAAAAAGAAACGTAATGAATATACTAATATATTTCTTTTAACATTTTGTAATTCTTTAATAGTAAGTTTCATACAATAACTTTCGTTATACGTTAAGTTTTTAATATTGAAAACAATATAAGTTGATTTTAAACATAAACTATATATCTTAGTATGACAATGATGTTAATATATATAAAAATGAAAACTATATATTAATGATAGAGAAGATCTTAGTATCAAGACATTTTTTTTAGCTGAATCTTGGTATAACTTTAGTAGTTTTAAACATTTAGAACGCTGACTTTCTAATATTTAGGGAATTAACAGAAATTGTTGATTTAAAAATAAAATATATTAACAATATATAACGAAAATGGTTAAATATTCATGCGAACGATGCGGAAAGGAATTTTCTCAAAAATCTCACTATGATTCTCATAATAGACGCAAAACGCCTTGTGAAAATAATGCTGATAAAATTAAGTATCTTGTAGATAAGGCAGTTGAAGAAAAATTAAAAGAATTAAATAAAAAAGTGATTGTTGAAAATACAGAAGAAGTAATTATAAATACAAAAGTTATTTCATTATTTACAGGAATCGGTGGTATGGATATGGGATTTGATGGTGAAGTAATTGTTCACAAAGATTCAATTATAAATAAAGAGTTTATAGATAAACCATACACTATAAATGATTTTGTTGTATTGAAAAAAAACAACTTTGACTGTGTATTTCAAAATGATATACTTAAAGGGGCAAAAGAAGTATTTGGATTTAATAATGATAATTCAAAATATAATACAACAAGTATTTATAATTTGATTGCAGAAAACTTCGTATTTCCAAAAGCAGATATAGTTATCGGAGGATTTCCTTGTCAGGACTTTTCACACGCAGGAAAACGGAAAGGATTTAAAAGTAATAAAGGACATGATTTAAAAGAAAAAGTAGACATTGAAAAGGAAAACAGTAGAGGAACATTGTATAAAAGTTTTGTGGAAGTGGTTAAAAAAGTTCAACCAAAAATGTTCGTTGCTGAAAATGTATATGGGCTTATTACTATGGAAAATGAACCTATTAAACAAATTATGAACGATTTTGCGGAATTAGGATATGATGTTAATTATCAAATTGTATATTGTCCCGAATTTGGAATACCGCAAACTCGTAAGCGAGTTATAATTATGGGGATTTCAAAAGAAAGAAGTGTAAACATTAATGAAGGATGGAATATAATTACAAAAAATAAAACCGAATGTTGTATCGGAAAATATTTTGAACATCTTGTAGAACCTAATATTACAAACGATATTTCCCAAATGGTATATTCAAAAGCCAAAAAACTTGAAAAAGGTCAAGGGCAAACCGAAATTAATCTTGATACATTTGCACCTACAATGAGAGCCGAACATCATGGAAATATTGAATTCCGAAGACACTCTAATAGTAAGATAAATATTAATGAAAATACTATGATTGAACGACGATTAACAGTTAGAGAGGCAGGATTAATTCAAACATTTCCTCCTGATTATGTATTTAGTAAAAAAAAAAATATGGTCGCATATAAGTATATAGGAAATGCTGTTCCACCTTTATTGGGTTACTTAATTGCCGATAAAGTCAATGAATTATGTAAAAGACATTTTGCTTAAATATTTGTATTTTCAATTTGTAAAGAAAGCTTATCTATTTGAAATTGTTCTTCTGATGTATTTCCGACATAATCATCAAAAAAAATTTTAATACTTTCTTGTTTCACTATTTTAATCATATCATCTTGCCAAGACTTTTGACACATTGTATGTTCTTCAATCCTTTTTAAAGCACATTTTGCATAGTGTTCTTTCCAATTGTACTTATTTTTAGTAATTAAAGGAACTATATTATCTACATCACTCATTTTTTCAAAATTAATGAGAGGTCTTGGAGTTCTATCTTGAAATAAATCAATATCACTTTTACTCATAGCATTATGATATTGCGAACATCTTACTATATATGGGTCTGAAGCTATGGATGGTCTTAAACAATAAATTAGCATTTGATTAATATCCAAATCTTTTATAGTTGAACCATGTATTTTTTTTCGTTTTGAAGATTTTAATTCTATTTTGTGTTTTGTTTCTTTTCCATTAGGATATATAAATGTAATATTTATATCAGGTATTTTACATATGATCTCTATTTCGCTATATTCTGGGTATTTTATTTTCATTTCATCCCATGCTAGTTTACAACATTCACAAGATAATTTAGAATATTCAGTATCAAGATTAGATTCACCATCTTTCCATTTAATGTTTTTTAATTCATCTTGTCTTTCATTAATTTTTTTTGTTGTTTCAATACCAAGTTTATACACAATAGAATTTGTAGTGTTATTACTGGAATCAGCTGAAGATTCATTTTCGTTTTCATCACTCTGATCAGATTCTTTCTTAGGTTCAGCTTTCTTCTTAGTCTTCTCAAGAATAACTACACCCTTCATCTCATCAATCTTAATATCTGTAGTGTCTCCGGGTTCTTGCTCCTTTTTCATAGTATTCTTGGCAATAGTCATCAACTTACTGATAACTGCCTTGATATTACTGTTGTTCTTACAACCATCGAAATCAATGTTCTCAATAAGAGGAACAAGATACTTGTGTACGATAGTGTTGTTGGTGTTGGTAAGGGTGGTCATTTGTATGATAAATACTTTACTTACTTTTCTTCATTTTTATAAGTAAAATTGTAATATTATTACATTTTTATAGGGAAATGATAAAAGGATGTTATCCTTCTATCAACACTATGTTTTGTTTACTCACTACCCGAAGATTTCTTCTGTTCTTGCCACAATTCCGCAATAGCTTTCATCCTGT
>Ga0209223_10003961_pt1 | contig 13785 bp, 4 predicted proteins | sample COG_06_FD_184750 | JGI IMG/M metagenome (GOLD analysis project Ga0209223, IMG submission 184750) | Pelagic Microbial community sample from North Sea - COGITO 998_met_06 (SPAdes) (version 2) | ecosystem: Environmental > Aquatic > Marine > Neritic zone/Coastal water | place: Helgoland, sampling...
TGAAACGATTTAAACTTACATCTACTGTGTAATTTATTAATGGTTCAAACCCGTTTACACCACTAATATCCCCGTGTGCTCCTAGCCCTCCAGATAACGCAGCCCAGTCTGATTGTCCACCCACACCCTCTACATCTCCATGAATTAGTAAACCGCCAACATCACCAGAACTACCGTCCAAACTACCTGCGCCAGCGGATGGATATGAACCCGTATCATAATAAATTAGTTCACCTAATTCGGCGGAATCAGTAATATTACTTGATGACACATCTAATACGTAATAAGTATAATCTTTTGGATTTGATACAATACAGGATTTTGAACTATCAATAAAATCACTTACACCATGTAACAATTCATATGTATTTGAATCAGTTCTATCATAAATAGCACTATTATCGCAACCTCTCAAAGTCCACGATTTTATATTTGTGTTTTTTATATCATATTTAAGGATTTTCTTCTTAGAAGGTAGTTCAAATTTAACGGCAAACTCCTTACCAGCACTCAAATCGTAATTTTCAAATGCCCCAATAGGACTTTTATATAGTGAATTATCGCTGCCATCAAATAAGTTAACGATATTATAATTTGGTATATTTGCTATATTTGCTATATTAATTATTCCTCCCGCGTTAGCACTCCCATCACTTGTATAATACATTGTATCCGGTGCATCTGTGGGAATTGTCCAACTAGATGATAAGTCGGTTCCAAGTGTTCCAGTTGTTATGAATCCTGCCGAGTTATCTGATAATCCACCAGAAGTAGTTACAGCAGATGCCCCATCTATACCATAATAAGCTATTTCAGAAACTGCTATATAATCACTTCTATTACATTCTGTGAAGTTTAAAATATATACAGAGTAAGCATTAGTATTTGTAAAACTATATTCTACATATTTATCATCATTCGTTAAAGAATTATCATCTGGAGTAGGCCAATCGGCATGTTGTACATTACTAATATTATCTAGTTCAGTATAACTGGAAGATGTATTTAAAACATATGTGCTTAAATTATTTGTAGCACGCAACGTCCACGCGCGTGGTCTTGCGTCATTTGTACCTCCGCCACTAAGGTGGCGTCGCGACCACATTTTATATTTATTTACTATTACTTGTGTCGGAAATATTATAATTATACCAAATTCTATATTTGAACTATTATTAATTATATGATTAGATGGTGAATTACTCATAGTCATGTTAATGTTAGTAACGTTATTATCAAATGAATAACTAGCATTAGCACTTCCGTGTATATTATTATTAATATGTGCATTGCTATTTAGTTGAAATGTAGCTGGAGTAGTTGAGTGTTTGCTACCACCAGTAGTATATATGCCGCCTGCTCCGGCTAATTTAACAATTGTTGTATTATTACCACCGATTCGTCCACTTATATCATTTGATACAAATAATCGCTGACCACTATTATCAATATCAGATTGATTAAAATTATATGTTTCTCCACGGTATAAAGTTAATTCAGGTTGTAAATCATCGTTTAATGTGAAACGATTTAAACTTACATCTACTGTGTAATTATTGATTATTATTGGTTCTAAGCCATTAATACCACTAACGTCTCCATGAAAAGCTAAACCACCAGACAAATCCGACCGCCCATCTAATGCTCCGCCACCTACAAGTGGTCCAACACCCCCTTCATAATAAATAAGCTCACCAATATTTATATTACCAGCAGGATCGCCTGAATTTTGTAGAATACTCATACGATATTGTCTGTACAATCCAGGATTAGCTATTATGTATTTTTTACCACCAGATACGGAAATGAGCGAAGCATCGTGGGCGCTCCATGGTTTGGCGTCTGCTCTGCTATCAAGCAAAAAATATCCATTGGATTCGGTGGATGGCAGAGTTGTGTCTATTGTTTCGGATTTGCTACCATATATACACCATCGATTTGGCATGTAAAGTGCATCGTTATTGCTTATCTCATTAGGTGGTAAGATTTCATATTCCGTAGCAGTTCTAGGATAAGGAAATAAAAAGTCCAATTTAACAGCGCTATTGTCGCTATCAGAAACAATAGTGCCGTTTTGATATGCTGATACATTTTCTACTGCAAAATATTGTCCTCCTACAAAGCTTATATCATTGTTAAAAGCCATTTGCGCTGGATGACTTGAAGAAAACCAGTTTGAACTGGCGTCGCCTTGCGTTCTAAAACTCGCATCAACAACATTAAAACTTCCATCAAATCCACCACCACCCGCAATTACAGAGGCGGCTTGTATTGGAGCTACATCAAGATTACCTTGATAACCAATACTGCGGTACGAATCCCATTTATCAACAGAAATCACCCAATTAGAATTATAATTTCTATCCACGCTGGTTAATGGATTTGCAATAACGCTCGCGCCGCCACCTCCGCCACCAGATAAAGAAGCAATGTAAGCTTCAGCCTTTTCTCTCGTTGTAAACCATAAGGCAAAATCTCCATCGGTTGGGTCATCACCCGCATTAGGTAAATCACCACCAGGTAAGTCAGGAATACCGCCCGTCGGCCAGGATGAGTTACCGCTTTTACCAGTATCTTCAACTGTTCCATCCAAATAACTAAAATTTTCCATTGTACCGGTAGATCCAGGCCATTGCTCTCTATTGTCTCCCCCTGAATGTCCAAATCCGGCAGCAGACGCAGGACCTGTTGTGTTCCAATAAAAAACACTGTCGTCGCCACCACCACCTTCTCCCATATACATTTTAGTATGATATACAGTTCCTTTTGTAACATCATAACTACCATAAAACCACGGTCGCCAATTATTTCCTTGTATAACCCTAGTAGCACCCTCTGTATCTGGTCTATTAAAATCTGTTGGATGAATCCATAGTTCAAAATCATCATCCGTTACTTGTGTAAAATACATCGTTCCTGTAAAATTTGTTACCATCCATCCCCACCACACCATAGTATAGCTGTCACCAGGATTATTATGAAAGAAAATTCTCCTATGTGGTGACGGCTGAATTGATCCCCACGCTGTTAGTCGGGGTGTAAATTCATGTGAACCGAACCAACTGTGTGTATAACTACGACCAAAATTTCCATTTGTAAAAAGAGTCCAATTTACACCATCAGAACCGGTAGTCATTATATATATTACATATTTTCTATTGTATTAATTAAACTATATAATCCTTCTTTTCTGCGCTCGTCGTTTTCAATATATTCAATATCTTTATAATTATTAACACATATTTTAATATCAGAATTGTTATTTTTCGGATATATATAACAATGTTTAAATAAATAATTCCTTTGAAAAGGACGAAATATGATATCTTTAAATGTTGGATGAGTGCTATTAATAGTTACCATGTTATTCATAATTTGTTCATCAGAATATGAATTATATTCTTTCTTATATGCCACATAATTAGGTAGATAATTTTTTTCAAGATTGATTATTTCATTGCAAAATAAAAAATTTATATATCTCGTTATTGGTCTTACATTAAAATCATAATCGTATACATTATCAGGCTCTTCCATGAAATCAAATCTATATATAGTTTTATTATCTCTCGCGCTATATTTTTTTGTGTATACGTTGTCACTATTATTTCCTATACATTTTCTACATTTATTATCTTTAAAATGTGATATAATATCTTTCCCACAACAAAAATAACATGTTGCTTCCTTAGAACATTGTTTACATATAGTATGTTTATTTATATAGTTATAATCATCAAACTCGCCGCAAATACATTGAATTTTAGTATTATATTTGTATTTTAAATCGTTAAATTCTTTAAAATCATTAAAATCGTATTCCATAGGAATATATCTAATTACTGGATGAAAAAAACGACTAATAAACCCAGCATTTTCATTTGCTATAATAAAACTATCGAATTGGTCGTCTCGTTTCTCTAGATTATATTCAAAAGTAATTATAATTTTATCATATTTCTTTAAAGACAGCGCTTTTGATATAGGCATTTCCTTCATATCTATAATTTTACTATTAGAATTATCAATTAACAATACATAACAAAAATTTTCAAATAACTGAAATATACAAGAGTTTTCATTAATGACTTTAAAAATTATTTTTTGTAAATTATCTCTATTTAATTCAAAACTATTATTCATATCACCATCATTAATGAGCAATTTTGACAAATATTTCATAATATATCTAAATCCATGAATAAATCCATTTGTATTCTTCTTATATCCAATATATTGTGAGATACTTCCACCGAAGTACAAATTTTGCACATTAATTGATTCAAAATCATTCGTTATTATAGGGACCTTCATCTTATGAAGTTGTGGTTTAATTGATGTATCAAATATTGAATCATCAAAATTAAAACCTAAGCATCTTATGACTACATCATATTCTTCATTGTTTACTAAAAAAACACCATCGTTTCTTTTTCTAATGCGAAATTTATCGGTATGAGATTCAAAAAGACCCAATGTTTTAAATTGAAAGACGTCAAAAAAATTACTATGTGTTGCCCTAATATCACCAACATAATGTGTTTTATTTGCTAATTTCCGCTTACTTCTAGTTTTTATACATATATATGATGCCTTATTTAACATATAATTTGCTGTTTCTAGAGCGGAATTGCCTGCACCTAAAATACATAATTTTTTCCCTTTATATAATTCGTCATTAAGTTCTATTTTTTCATAACCAATTGCGTGGTGTATTCCATTAATATCATTTGGTATGTTTGGTTTTGATAACCCAGTACAAACAATTAATTTTGTGCAGGTATAACCATGACCTTCTTCTGTTGTCAAGTGAAATATATTTTTATTTTTATTTATATTTACAATATTTACACCTTCTAATACATTCAAATTATTCAATTTTGAAAAATCATTCATATATTTTACCATAACATCTGCATGTGGAAAGAATTCATCTGTATAATTACGAAAAAATAAATCCTCATTATCGCATATAAGCGAGTTCCAGTCATAACGCATATGTATTTCATTTTTGTCTATATTCAATCCAGGATATTTTATCCGTTTTTCATAATCGCAATTAACAATGTAAGATTTATTAAATGAAATTAACTTTCTATGACGTGGCAAATGTTTAAAAAAAGAGCAAATAGTTTTTTTTTCAATAATAACATAATTTTTATTTGCTTTATGTAAAAAATAACCTAATTGTAAACCTGCGGGTCCTGCACCAATTATTATATAATCGTAATTCATATAAAATATATATTTTGATATATTTATATAAATTTGGTTGATAACTATTTATCCACAAACGAAGATGAAACATCAAAAAATTTAAATACTTCGTTTTTATTAATAACATAATCCATATGTTTTGTTATATATTTTTTAAATTCTGAATAACAAAAACCCCATATATTATTTAGATCCTCTTTTCTTATTTCAGTGCGAAATTTATAAAAACCAATATGTTTTTTGTCTTTTATTTCCGTAATTAGATTTTTATTTTCATATACATATATTAAACTATCCAAAATTAGTTTTTTTTTTATATTTTTATCTGAATTATCATAATTATTATCACTAAATGATAAATCATTGCCTTCAAAAAAACGTATGCCTTCAATACGATAATAACAGTTTTTATAAATTACATTTTTGTAATGACTATTTATCATATCAATATATTGAATGGACTGCTCTAAGTTTACATAGTTTGGATCTATGTGTGAAATTGCTGGGTCTAGTATATTTAATGAATAGTCAGATAAATTATTAATATTAAATGAATAATCAATTAATTTATTATCAATTGTTTTATTATCAGAATAAATATTACTATCAACAACAAAATATGTTGTTGAAATGTCTGTCATCATATAATCAATACTAATATCTGAAAGCGTATTATTATTATTAATATAAAAACTATTATAATCGTTTTGTTGAGTGTTACTTAAATTTTCATTAAAGAACTTGTCTATTGGATTGTTATAAATAATAATTCTAGAAATATCTGTTTGTGAGAGCTCTTCGTTGGTTAAATTAATATTAAAAATTTTTTCTATTTTTTCATAATTATAAGTAAATTTATTATTACATATATTATTACATATATCAGAAGGTATATGTATGTTTATCTTTTCCATAGTTGTAATATTAATAGATAAATCCACCTTATCTACAAAGCTTTTAAATTCAGAATAATTTTCGTTTAAAATTACAAAATGGTTTACATTATTGTAGATTAATTGTAATCTATTATACGGAATTATATTACTATTATCGTATATATTTAACAAATTATCTAAATGATTGTTATTATAACAATCCTCGTCATAATATAGAAGATTTCCTATTAGACCCATATATTAATATCATAGTAAATTATAATGATGATGACACATCTATTGAATGCAACGCTACCCCCGATTTATTTCCAACGAATCCAGAATAAAAATTCTTATTGGAAGCACTGTCGAAAATTCTACCAGTATTACTGATACGCCTGGAAACATGTATCATCGTGTAAGAACCATCGGATGGTAAAAATTGTTCAGGAAATTTATAGCCGCTGGCAACAATCTCATTATCAGAATCGGCTTTCACTCCTTTTAAATATGATAACGTTGTATATGTTTTGTCATTTTTAACATATTCGGGAGCAGTTCCTCCCGAACTTAAATCGTTTTGAAAGGGTGTTACATCGCGCCAAAATCCACTTGCGTCATATGATTCTGGAATATACCAACCTAGTATATTATTTGTATCTGGAAATTCAGGAGGAAATCCCCTGATAGTCGCACCCCCGCTTACATCTCCTGGTAATTGATATACCTCGCCTGTAGTTGATTGTCCCGTGCCTAAATAACGATGTTTCAAATAATCAAACACTTTATTTTCATCGCTAATATCTAGTATTCTATTATATGATATAACCTCTCCTACATTCCAATCACATTGTTGTGCTGGTGGTGTTTCGGTTAATCTCACAACAACGATTCCATCTGCACCATTCCCCCCATTTACCACAATATTTCCACCACCACCACCACTACCGCTATTTGCTATTGCGGAGCCAGGATCGCTTGAACTATTTGAACCAGAACCTCCAAGACTGCTACCACCTGTTCCTGGTGTAGAAGATGTCCCGCTTCCACCACCTCCGCCACCAGCATAATAAACCAGACTATTCGTTCTAAAATCATTCTGTATACCTATACCACCGTTACCAGTTCCGCCTCCATTAGGCGAGCGCGAATCGCCCACGCCGCCTGCCCCACCTCCGCCACCTCCCGCATCGTCGCCTTCGCTCGCGGGGATACCTGTGAAACCACCACCAGAATTTCCGTATCCAGTCACATTCGTTATGGAACTATAAGTGTCCTGTGAATACGAACCTCCGTCTGTGCCATCATTGCCACCGGGGTATGTTGGTGAAATCGTATTAGGTGAATATTCAAATCTAATAATAACTATACCTGACCCCCCATCCCCTCCTTTATTGTTGACATTATTATGAGAACTACCACCACCACCACCACCCGTATTTGCCCCACCATTGCCTCCTGGTCTATTTGCGTCGTAGTTTGTACTGCCTCCACCACCAGGACTACCATTATTTAGACCACTACCACCGGTGGTAGTTCCTATAGCTCCTCCTCCTCCTCCTCCATTTCCGCCATTTCCGCCAGTTCGTGAATATCCAGAACCACCACCACCACCACCCCAATAATATGATGTTCCTAAAATGTCACTCTCAATTCCTATTCCTCCATCTGGCAGGTTTGTTGCGCTATTGCTTCCTGAAGTTCCAGCTCCTCCGGCCCCACCACCACCGGTTGAATACAATCCTAGATTCAAACCACTACTACCACCTTTATTGCCATATTCAAAGACCCTATAGTTAGAGTTATAAATGTTCTGTGTACTAACTGTTTGAACGATACCTGACGTCGCGTTTGGGCTATAGCCCGAAGCACCTCCACCGCTCCCGCCATGATTTCCTTTGCCTCCTAGGATGGCGTCATGCTCGGATGAACCTCCGAAACCTCCACCTTTTGCAATAAAATTACACGAACTACCTACAATAGAAGAATCCGAACCGTTTTGTGCGTTAACCGTGAAGGGTGCTCCTGATGGTTGACCATTAGTGCCACCAGCTGGAGCACCATCGCCACCAGGTCCTACATTAATTGTAAACACTCCATTAAATAATCTATATTCTACACCTTTTACAATACCACCGGCACCTCCACCACCACCCATATCCATACCACCCCCTCCACCACCACCAACAATTAAAAAGTCAACAGTCGTGTTGTTATTAATAGTTAGCGAGCCATTAGTTGTAAATGTATGAACTTGATAATATTTACCTCCTGACGTGTATTGTGTAATTGTTCCACCAGTTAAATGACTTGAACTTGCTAATGGAGGCAAATAATTACCACCGCCACCACCACCAGAACCGCCATTGTCGGCGTCGCCTTTTTCTAGCAAATCGTTATATGCGAACCTAACGACGGCGTATCCTGAACCTCCATGACCGCCTCTGTAAGCATCGCCGCCACCTGCCCCGCCCCCGCCACCTGTATTTGCTATGGCGTCGCCTCCATTACCACTTCCAACCGCTTTGCCATCACCACCACCTCCACTTCCACCACTACTTCCACCAACGTCAGTTAGTTTTGAGCTTGCTCCGCCGCCACCGGCGTAATATATATTGCTGTTTGTTAAAAAGTTATTTTGAATACCAATACCACCATCGCCTGGCGATTGTTGATTGTCTGATGGAGACCCACCGACACCTCCTGCGCCACCACCACCACCACTTGGCCAGTGCTCGTTATCTTGACCGACGCCCCCGTCGTTACCATATGCTATTAAATTTGTTGAAATGGTAGCACTACCACCATTTATGTCTGTTAATGTACCGCTTAAATCATAATATTTTGATTTCCCCATAATACTATTATATCTGCCTCCGCCGCCACTTCCTCCAGAACTTCCAGTATTTCCTTGTAATTCAACAACGCCATAAGGAGTAGTATCAACATTATCTAATATAGTATCAGCATCACTATCCATAATAGAGGTTAAATTCCATTTAACAGCTAAATAATTTTCAACCATATTAATTTGATCATTAGTTAATGATGCGTTAAAAATAATCATTTCAGCAATTAAGCCAGTACATGTTGCATCACCAACACCATATTGTGAATTACCCATAAAATTTAGTACACAATCCATATAACCAGCATTAAATACGGTTATTGCCCATTGGTTACTATATATATAACTTGATGAATAACTAGCACTACTATTAGCAACACCATTTTCATGTACAATTACATTATCCCACCCGGTCCCACTTTTCCATAACCACGCATTTCCATCGGCATAAGCTGACCCACCGCTTCTAAAATCAAATAAAAATGTATTTCCAGTGTCTTGTATCTTATGAACTAAAAATATGTATTTAATTTCAATTGTTCCAGAAACATATCTCAGCGAATCTCCTGTAAAATTAACAACCGATTTATTACTTCCAGAAGGACCCAAACTGGTTGAAAATGTAGGTATCCCACCTCGCCATCCTTCAACTAAATGATTTCCTTTACCACTTAAATCTTTCCATGTCGTAACTGTATTGCCATCACTATATGAAGAGTTGTTTGTAGAATCAACATTAGTTGCGTCCACCCATAATTCAATTAAACTTTCTAAATTATTAAAACCAGCATTACATTGTAAAATATTATTAATGATATTTGAAAATCCCGTCGTTCCAGTAGAACTCCATTCAGAAACCCCTCCTCCTCCGCCTCCCATAGCTTTAATAACATCACTATTGCTAAAAGTTTTTATAATATTACCAGGAAATTCAGTGTTACTTCCATCAAATCCACTTGTATAACTTGCATCTGTATAATTACCACCTTGTCCAGCTGAACCTATATTAATATTGTACGTTCCAGGAACTAAAGTTTGATTTGTTCCGATAATAACGCCTCCTCCACCACCACCACCACCGTGTCTACCGCTACCACCTCCACCACCACCAACTAACATAAAATCTGCTATTATATCTTTAGTTATAGTTAATGTATTATCTCCTGTCTGTGTAAAACTATGAACTTGATAAGTGATATTACCAATACTATATTGACTTTCCGTTCCGCCAGAAACATCACTAGAATTAATAGCGTCAATATAATTACCGATTCCGCCGCCACCACCACCTTTTGCTACGAATCCGTTAAATGTAGAATCTGAACCGTTGAATCCACGAATAATAGATGATGTCGCCCCTTGCCCACCATTACCGACATTAACATTATATGAACCTGCTGCTAATGATTGGTTTGTTGCTATCACGACACCTCCAGCTCCACCACCGCCGCCGTTATGTGTTTGTCCGCCGCCACCACCGCCACCACCTACTATTAAAAAATCTGCGGTTGTATTTCTACTAACACTAAGTGTCCCGCTTGATAAAAATGTATTGATAGAATAATTAGAATAGTTTGTTATAATACCACCGGAACCAATAGGTCCTTGAAATGTATTTGAACCATAATGAACGCTTATTTGTGGTGATGTAGTATTCGTATCGGTACGATTACCCGAGCTCGTTTCGTAATATCCACTGCTTGTATCAGAATAGCCTACGCTGCGATAATATTTTGGTGTATCTACCGATACCACCCAATTAGTTCCATAATCTTTATCAATCGTATTGATGGAATCGTTTTCGTGTTTGGCAACGCCAGAACTAGCATCGTTGAAACCAGAATACCAATCTCCTCCAGAGCCATCAAATACACGACCCGTTTGGTTAACATCTGATGGATCGCGTCTAGCCGCGTGAAAAAACGTATAAGATCCGTCTGTTAAGAACTGATATGAAGCATCTTTGTTAAATGTAATTCCAGAATTTTTACTTCCGCTTAAATAAACAGGAAATTTGGTTTGATTATATCTCTTATTATTGCGATTTGATATCAATACTGAATCAAATAACTGCGATTTTTTGCTAATAGTTCCACTGATGTAATCGGAAGATATATCAAACGAGCCTGCTTTATCAACCCATTTATTATTGGTAGTGTCAAAGGAAGCTCCGTCATACCAACTGACAATACCTAAACTCACATCTACAGGGGCAGAACTCTGTATTGCGATTGCGTTTAATCCAATTACTAGTCCACAAACTTGTAAATGACTGCTCACGTACTGGAATGTAAAGACAATTTCCCCGTTTGAATTTGCTACTGCAGTTCCAAAAGCGGATGGGTTTTGATAATAATGTCCAGTATCTGTTTGGGTAACCTCTCCGTTTATTTCATCCCAATTTATTTCATTAACTTTTAAATAATGCGTTTTATTTGCGTAGGCTCCCTCCCCGTATTGATATAGTCTATATGTATATATTCTACCTACAAGTAGACCTTCTACTGTAAGTTTCGCTGGATTTGTGCTTTGGCCACTACTAGTATTTCTTAAATAACTTTTTGCATACGTTCTGGTGTGTGTCATACCAGATACTTTACAAATATATCCATTATATAGCGTATGTGTATAAACATTATTAACGATATCGCTTGCGTTGTTGTTACCATTTGCTCCGTTATAAAATCCCCCTTCACCGTTAACAACAACTGACATATCATAATTATTTGTAGTGTAGGGCGATGGAGGTTCGTCAGCCATTTATAAATTATTTACATTTAAAATAAATGATTTATATTTATTAAACTTTCTACCAATAGCAATTGTTCTCTATTTGCTTATGATTGCTTGGTTTTTCGGTTTCTTTTGGTCGGGACCAGTGTTCGTTCATGTATGCCCGTAAAACGTCTGGGCGCTCTCGCATCCAGCGGTCGCCGTATATTCCAAAATACATCTGGAGGACGCCTCCTACATAGATAGCCGATTTGCCCATACCATATATGGCACCGCAAATAGGATTCCCGTAGCCGCCACACGAACATAGCGCTACATCAAACGTATCCTTGATGTCGTCAATTCTTTCCACGAATTCGGCAAATTCCACGTTAAACTCGCGGGAATCATTGGAACCATGCGTCTGTGGTGGTTTGAGAAATACGAATTCGCAATCAGGAAACAGGTCGATTCCATATATTTTCTCTCTGATGTCTATTTTCTCTTTGATGCTCTCAATGAAACTGCTGATGATAAGGATGCGTTTGCCTTTGAGGGCGAGCGTCCATGGGTCGTTCTGAATATGACTAAATACGTCCAGCGTGAGCGCGTCAAATTTTGGACCGGTAAAGTTGTTGGCGATGAAATCCCACGAATGCGGAATGTGAACGCTCACGTTTCCCCACGGTGCCCACCAGAAATAGCGTTCGCATTGTTGGAACGCCGTCAAATAGGCCTGCGTGTAGGCACACACCGTATTTATATCCGTAATTTTGATACCCGCATTGTTCTTCATTGTCGGAGCAATCTTCTGAATTTTCTCCATTTGCTCTTTATTAACCTCCTTGTTCTGGATGACCGCCGCACCAATCGCGGTTAGTTCGTTTTCAATACCGGCCATTCGTGGAATTATGAATGGAGTATTTGACGATACTTTACCCGTAATATACTCGCGCAGATTCGCATTTTCAATGATAGGATTAAATACCCCCTTTTCAAACTCATCGCCCGACTCACTCGTCACCGGAAAGATACCGCAATATGGACCGCTTGCGCGTTCGTTCTTTCCGGCGTAGCCTCTTATGGCGGTATTGTGATTGTGGTAGCATTTTATCCACTCTGGTTCGTTGTGACAAATAAACCCAGAGAGATTAAGTAGGTATATGATTTTATTGTCGCAACCAGGCAGCCCCATCTCAATATTGAATATTTTTAATAGTTCAGGTGAAATTTTCCATTTTGAATTCCAAATCCACGTGTCCTGGCTCTCGCAGCGAGGACCGAAGAGTTTGCACTCTTTCAACCGAATGCTATTATATTCGTGGCGCAGGAGCGTAAATGCTTTGCGCTCGGATACAAGTCCGCTCTCTCTAACCCGCTCAATTCCAGCATCAAAAAAAATATCGCCGTTAGAGAGAACGATGTACGAGTCCTCTGCTAGATTATTTGAATATTCAAATACGTCCTTATATGTTAGTCGCTTTGAAATATTGATTTGCTCCACCTTGCTGTTCGTAACGCCTAGCTCCTCTTCCGTATAAATTCTCTCGTTGAGAAGAACGATGCGGTCAATCGCGTTATTATGGCAATTACAACGAAGAGCCAGCTTCAGTTCCTCCCGCCGTTCTTCGTCCTCAGGCAGATAAAATTGTTGAATCAGAACAATATTACCAGGCGTAGACTCCGATGGGATAGTGTGAGGCGAATTATACAAATTATATTCGCTCAACCGAACTCCGTTGCTTATTTTATAGAACGACTCGCGTGGGTTATATAACCATTTTGAGATAGTGTTGTGAAAATCAACGACATCTGGCTTTCTAATATCAGTATTGAGTCGCGGCGTCCCCGATGAGGGTAATAGAAAATCCATATTAACTATAAGTTTAAAAATGTATTTAATATGAATTATAAATAAAGTATTAAAATAAAAATAATGTAAAATTATGGTTCACACGAGTAAATAATTCACATTATAATCTTATTCATTGACCAGTTTTTCCGCCTGTAACCAGTAGGTATTTTCAGTTTTGTTCCTTCTTTGCTGTTATCTCTCAAATAAAAATCCTGATCTTCAATCCTCATATTTACTTCAAATCCGGTAATATTAATCATATCGCTATCAATTGTGAA
>Ga0209223_10003963_pt1 | contig 13784 bp, 8 predicted proteins | sample COG_06_FD_184750 | JGI IMG/M metagenome (GOLD analysis project Ga0209223, IMG submission 184750) | Pelagic Microbial community sample from North Sea - COGITO 998_met_06 (SPAdes) (version 2) | ecosystem: Environmental > Aquatic > Marine > Neritic zone/Coastal water | place: Helgoland, sampling...
CCGCCCCATCGTTAAATGCTTGGCACAACCCCCTGTCGCCACTCAAGGCAGCCACGATGCGCAACTCCACCTGACTGTAGTCGGCGGCCATCAGTATGTGGTCCGCATCGCGCGGGACAAAGGCCTTTCGAATTTCTCGGCCTCGGGCCGTCCGAATGGGTATGTTCTGCAGGTTTGGATGCGTACTGCTGAGTCGACCCGTTGCCGCTACAGCCTGCATGTATTGGGTGTGCACCCGTCCTGTTTCGGCGTCCACCAACTCTGGCAGCGGCCGAACGTAGGTCGACAACAGCTTGTTCAGTTGGCGGTACTCCAGTACTTCCCCCACGATGGGGTGGTTGTTCACGAGTTTTTGAAGGACCTCCTCTCCCGTAGCATACTGTCCCGTCTTGGTCTTTTTGGCCTTCTCTGCGATGGCGAGGTGATCAAACAAGACCTCACCCAACTGGCGCGGTGAGTCGATGGAAAACGGCACCCCGGCATGGGCTTGAATGGAGTCTGTCAGTTTGCGGAGGTCTTCCTGCAGCCCCTCTGCCATGGCATTTAGGGCTTCTGTGTCCAAACGAACGCCCTCCATCTCCATGTCAGCCAATACCGGAACCAATGGCATTTCAATGGTGTCCAGAATGCGCCGCTCGGGAGAATCCTCACCCAGCTTCTGCTCGAAAACGTCGGCCAACCTCAGGGTGATGTCAGCGTCCTCACAAGCATAGTTGCAGACCTGTTCTGGCGGGATGTCCGCCATGGTCTTTTGGTTCTTGCCCTTTTTGCCCAACAGGTCTGTGATGGGGATGGTCTTGTATCCAAGCTCCACCTCGGCGAGGTAGTCCATGCCGTGCTTGAGATCCGGCTGCAGCACATAGTGGGCGAGCATCGTGTCGAACACCTGGCAGCCCACTGATGCTCCTGCCCCCCGCATGATCTTGAGGTCGTACTTCCAGTTCTGTGCAATCAACTGCTTAGACCCATCCCCGAGCACCGGCGCAAACTCCGACATCAGAGCGGTCACCTCTTGGTCTTCCCGTTGCGGTTGTGCCGGGTCACCAAGCGGAACGGGCACATACCAGGCCGTGCCTGGCTTTGTCGAAAAGCTCATGCCCACAATACGGGCTGTTCGCGCGTCCAATCCTGTGGTCTCCGTGTCAAATGCAAAACGCTGTGCCGCAGACAACTCGGCCAGCAAATCGGCGCGTTTATCCGCAGTGTCAGCCAACCGGTAGTCCACGGCCTCGGCATCAAACTGATCCAAACCATCGCTGCCCTGCCCTGCCTGATCGCCGGCACCACCTCCACCAAATAGCCCCATTTGTCCTCCACCATCATCCTCTGCAGACTTGGTGGCAGGCTTGGTGGCTTGGCCGGCGGGACCTGCACCCGCGGCGTTCCCCAAAATGCGCCGTGCCAATGTTCTGAACTCCAGCTCTTCAAACAAGGGGTTCAATTTCTCGGCATCGGGACCCTCAACGGCCATGTCGTCAAAGTCCGGTGTGTAGGCGATGTCCGTGACGATGGTGGCCAGGTGTTTGGACAGCAAGGCCTGCTCCCGAAAATTCTCAAGGTTTTCCTTTTGCTTGCCCTTGAGCTCTGCTGTGGAGTCCAGCAAGGTCTCCATGGACCCATATTTTCCGAGCAACTTGGCGGCTGTCTTGGGGCCGATTCCAGGTACCCCAGGAATGTTGTCCGCAGAGTCGCCCATCAGCCCCAACAAGTCGATCACCTGCAATGGGTCTTCAATGCCAAACCGCTCACACACTTCTGCCGGTCCCCAAACCTGGGCCGGATTGCCCTGTCGACCCGGCCGGTACATGCGCACCTTCTCGGTTACCAGTTGAGCATAGTCCTTGTCAGGTGTCATCATGTAAACGTCGAAGCCCTCTTTCTCTGCCAATACCGACAGATAGCCAATCATGTCGTCTGCCTCAAAGCCAGGCTCGGTAATGGTGGGAATGCGCATGGCCTCTGCCATGGCGTAAACGTGGGGAATGCTCGCCCGAATGTCTTCGGGTGTTTCGTCCCGGTTGGCCTTGTATTCGGGAAACGTCTCGTGTCGGAACGTCGGTCCTGGGGGGTCAAAAACGATGGCCAAGTGGGTCGGTTTCTCGTTTTTAAGGATGTCCAGCATGGCGGTTGTGAAACCGAACACAGCGCTGGTATTGGCGCCCTTGCTGTTGATGCGGGGGTTGCGGATAAAGGCATAGTATGCCCGGAAAATCAGGGCAAAGGCATCAATCAGGAAGAGCTTCTTTTCGGATTCAGCGGTTAACATGGCTCCGCCAAATTACCTCGGGGATTCCGAGGAACCGCTCTGATTTACTCCGCTTCTCAGCGCGACTTGTACACGGGAACGGTGCTGCACGGTTCGCCAAACATCAGCGACTTGACCACCGGCTGCAACCGCTCTACCAGCCGCACTGCTGGTCCTGCCCCTGCATCCAATCCACAGCCCTTGACCACCACCCTCTTTCCACGGTACTCCTCGGGGTCCAATTCTTCGGCGATGCGGGCCAATAAGGCCGGCTTCAAGTCTCGCGGTGCACAGACATGTACACTGCTGGCATGGCCTTGCAATGAAGCCGCAACCAACATCCAAACCCACTCCGGTACAATCGCATCTGCGCTGCAGTGGATGGCCACATCTGCGCCGGCATAATCCGCACAATCCAAGGAATTCAACCACGCGCGAAACTCCTGTTCACGGATGGCCAAACCCTGCCAAAGCTGCGGGGCAATGTCGATGTCGCGCAACGTCCTGTCGGACAGCAAGGCCGAAAGGTCGAGCTGAATGAGCCCACTTTCTTCTACGCGGTTCCGAATGGCGTCTTCCATGCAACGAAGGTCGGAAGACCTGTGCAATGACCGTGGGCCCTAGCCCGCTTTTTGGGCTCCGTTGTGTGCCACGCCTACCATCTTGCGGGCGCTGGCTGCGATGTCGTCCACGTTGTACCCACATTCGGAATACAGCTCTGATTGCGTCCCGTGCTCGACCCATTGGTCCGGAACGCCCAGCCTTACAATGCGGGCCATGTATCCTTGATCTGCGGCGAATTCAAGCACCGCACTTCCCATGCCGCCTTGGATACAACCGTCTTCCACGGTAATGACCTTGTCGAATTTCCCGAATACTTCGTGGAGCAGGGTCTCGTCCAACGGCTTGACAAACCGCATGTCGTACATGGCTGCTGATATGCCGTCAGCCTCGAGCTGCTCTGCCGCTTTCAACGCATGGTTGCCAAGGTGGCCGATGCCGAGGATGGCGACGTCTTCTCCATTGCGCACGCGGCGGCCTGTTCCCACCTTCACTTTGCGCAAGGGGGTCTTCCATTCGGTCATGACCCCTTTTCCACGTGGATAGCGGATGCTGAAAGGACCGTGGTTGTCTGCCGAGGCTGTGTACATGAGGTTGCGCAACTCCTCCTCGTTCATGGGCGCCGAAACGATCATGTTGGGGATGCAGCGCATGTAAGCAAGGTCGAAAACCCCATGGTGAGTGGGGCCATCTGCACCTGCCATACCTCCGCGGTCCAAACAAAACACGACATGCAGGTTTTGCAACGCCACATCGTGCACCACTTGGTCGTAGGCCCGTTGCATGAACGAACTGTAAATGTTGCAGAACGGCACCATCCCTTGGGTGGCCATGCCTGCCGAGAAAGTAACCGCGTGCTGTTCTGCAATGCCCACGTCAAACGCGCGATCGGGCATGGCTTCCATCATAAACTTCAGAGAACAGCCCGTCGGCATTGCCGGTGTGACTCCAACGATGCGCTCGTCTTTTTCGGCGAGCTCGATGATGGTGTGGCCAAAGACGTCCTGATACTTCGGCGGCTCTGGCGACTTGGGCACCACCTTGATAATTTCACCGGTCTCTTTGTTAAAGAGGCCGGGAGCGTGCCATTTGGTGGGGCTGCCAGCTTCGGCCGGTGCATAACCCTTGCCCTTCTTGGTGAGCAGGTGCAACAACTTGGGTCCAGGGATGTCCTTGAGGTCGCGCAGCACGTGCTCCACCTGTTCCACATCATGGCCGTCAATCGGTCCGAAATAGCGGAAGTTCAGGGACTCAAACATGTTGGACTGCTGCAGCAAAGAGCCCTTCACCATGTCGCTCACCTTCGACGCAATGGTCTGGGCGTCTGGTCCAAATTTGGACACCTTGCCCAGCAATTGCCACACTTCGTCTTTGACGCGGTTGTAGGTGTGCGAGGTCGTAATGTCGGTCAAGTAGTCCTTGAGCGCTCCGACGTTGGGGTCAATCGACATGCAGTTGTCATTGAGCACCACAATCATGTTGTTGTCTTGCCAGCCGCCGTGGTTGAGGCCTTCAAAGGCAAGGCCCGCAGTCATGGCACCATCACCAATGACGGCAATGTGTTGTCGCAAGTCCCCCTTGATTTTGTTGGCCACGGACATGCCCAATGCAGCACTGATGCTCGTGGAACTGTGCCCTACGCCAAAAGTGTCATAACGGCTTTCGCTGCGCTTTGGAAATCCGCTGAGTCCCTTGTGAATCCGGTTGGTGTGGAATTGCTCTCGCCGACCGGTCAAGATTTTATGGCCGTATGCCTGGTGGCCAACGTCCCACACGATTTGGTCTTCAGGAGTGTTGAAGACATAGTGCAACGCCACCGTCAACTCGACCACACCGAGGCTTGCTCCAAAATGGCCTCCTTTTTCGCTGACCACGTCCACGATGTATTGCCTCAACTCATCGCAGACTTGCGGCAAATCCTCCACGCCAAATTTTTCCCGTAAGTCTTGGGGCTCTTTGATTCGACCCAAAAGGGGTCCTGCTATGAATGGTGGGTGATGATCGGCCATGGCTTTCCCGGTCATTTCCGGGGACTATAGCAACAAACTTAACCCTTTCATGTTCCAAACACCGTCGAAATGCGACACGAAAAATGCGTGGCCGCGGGGGGTCAGGCCGCTTCTACGGCTGCCGCGAGGGCCTCTAGCATGGCGCGGCCGTCGGTGTTCCCGAGGTCCTCACTGCAAGCGCGCTCAGGGTGGGGCATCATGCCAAATACATTGCCTTCTGCGTTGCACACACCTGCGATGTGGTCCACCGAACCGTTGGGGTTGAATTCATCTCCAATTCCACCATCGGGACCACAATAGCGGAACAAAATCTGGTCGCCGTCCTCAATCGCATCGAGGCCTGCATCGTCAATGGTGTAATTGCCTTCACCATGGGCAATGGGGATGCACAGAGGCCTGCCGTCTGGAAGCTTTGCGGTCATGGGCGCCATGAGCGACTCTGGCCTCAGCAGCACGTTGCGACAGATAAACTTGCGGTTGTCGTTGTGCCGAAGCGCACCGGGGAGCAGGCCTGCTTCACACAGAATCTGAAACCCATTGCACACGCCCAAAACGCGGCCACCACGCTTGGCGTGGGCCACCACTTCCTCCATGATGGGGGAGAAACGCGCGATGGCTCCACTGCGGAGGTAGTCTCCGTAGCTGAAGCCACCGGGCAAGACGACAAGGTCAACCCCTTTGAGGTCGCGGTCCTTGTGCCAGAGCCGCTCAACAGGGAAACCGAGTTCCGTGCCGAGGGCATGTTCCATATCATGGTCGCAATTGGACCCGGGGAAGGTGATAACGCCGACTTTCACATCAGCGAAGTTCGGGAATACCCGCGGTATTCCGACTTCCAATTATCGGCCCAACCTCCAAGTTTTTTGCTGACCTGTGTGGATGCCTCTCCAGTGAACCAACGCCACCGATGGCATTTCCGCGGGATTCAGTACCACAGGATAGCCAGGCAATCCACTTGTTCTGTGAACGATGCGGCCCGTCAGGTCGAAAACTTCCACTTCAAAAGCCTCTCGTGGATGGGTGATTTCCCAGCCCATGACAGTGCGCTCCATGGCCACCTCCAGCTCAGTTGCAGTTTGGCCCACAGAACTTACCGTTTCTACCGTCACCACCATTTGATAAGTGTCGGAGCAGTAGTCGTTCCATGCGTTCAGACCGACCGTGTAGGATCCAGCCGCCGCATAGGCGTAGATGGGATTCTCCGAAGAGCTTGTACCGCCTTCTCCAAAATTCCATTGGTAGGCATGCGCTCCGGTACTGGTGTTGTCAAAGTACACTTCTGCTTCTCCATCGATCAGGGTCACAACCGCTTGGTCTACGTCGATGCCTGCTTGTACCTGTGGCGCCTGGAGCACTTCCACACTGGCAGAATCAGAACAACCAGCACCATCGGTGATGACCGCTTCCAACGCACCTGCAACATCCACCTCAATGGAGGCTCCCGTGGCCCCGTGTAACCATGATACCGAGTACGGCTCTTGTCCGCCTTCAATGTTCAAAGTCACCCCTCCATGGTCGTCGTAACATCCGATGTGGTCCAGCATGGCGTTTACGCTGAAATTGCCAATGCCCGCGCTGTCAGCTACAACTTCCACGGTCCTTGACAGGTCCATGCACCCCTCGGTAAAGGCGGTCACGGTGTAGATTCCTGCCCCCACATTAGAGAAAGTGCCGCCCGTTGAGTCTGCTGTAAAAGTGCCCACGGCATTGCCGCTGGCATCGTTCAAGGCATAACCCACAGTCTCAGCAGTTCCTGTGACCAGCACCGTTCCGTCCAACGCACTGGCGCAGGCGGCCTCTGTGGCTGACACTTCCACTGACCCACCAAGGATCAAATTGAACCGATGCTCGTCGTTGAATGTGTTGACCAAAAAAGTGTACTCCAAGTCCGCATCAACGGCTCCGGACCATCCTGTGAGGACGTCTTCAAGAACGAGACAGCGGTTCTCAGGCAAGGATGTCGCCCGGATGGTCACTGAGTCTCCGCTCAAAGCTTTGACCCAAATGGGCATCACCTGTTCCTCCCCGTGGGTGCGGTTTACCGCCAAAGACACCTCATCGTCACTCATGGAAAAGATGTCCAAGTGGTTCCTGCCTCGGAAACCGGAAGGCAAGAACTCGGCGTCTTCCAATCGGTCGTAACCGGCAGAGCCCGTTCCGAATTCAATTGCACATTGGTCCACGCGGTCCTCGGTGCTCAATTGAAAGCCCAAAACTTGGGCCGACGACTGCTCTTGCTGGGCTTCCCAAGTGCGCTTGTCCACCAAGACTTCTGGACCGAAATGCAAGGTGGTGTTCGCATCGGCGATGGTCCAAAAACCCCTTCCTGGAGCGACAACCCCCGTATTTCCGAAGGTGCCAATTCCCGCCACCTGCACACTGTAGGTATTCAAACTGTCCACCCATTCATAGGTGGCGCCCAATGTCCCTGCTCCCGAAACAGTGACGGCATTCATGTCGGCAAACCCTGTCATCGGATTGCAAATCAGGTTCCAACCGGTCCAGTTGCTTTCAGCCTCCTTTGTCAACTGCACCACAGTGTCCAATACTGCAGTTCCTGTGAGCGCAAATTGATGGATGCCTGCGGCCAATTTGAAATTGAGACCCGCTTCGAGTTTCACCTCATCGGTTCCCTCCAAGGTCAAATATCCAGACGATGGCTCCTGCCACTCCTTGAGATAGACCGCGGCAGGCATGTCCAGCAACTGACCGGCTTCCACACCGTCCAATCCAGTACCAATGTGAAAGTTGTAGTTGCTTTCCTTCTCCCAAGAATATCGGCGCAAGACATTTCCGTCGATGGTGCCCGATTCGTTCGTGATGCCTGAAGTCCCTTCCAGCACCAGCTTGCCGCCGGTGTTCAGGTCCGCAGACATGAGGTCCAACTGTCCCGTGATCATGACCGTATCGGTCAGGCTCACAGAAGCTGTTCCACACTCCAACTGGTTCAATTTGGCCGGTCCACAAACATGGTCTCCTTCGCCAACCAAGGCCACAACTCCAAGTCCTGGAACCTCGCCCAATGCAGCGAATGACGCCAAAAGCTCCAGCCTTGACCCTGTCACCATACCCAAAACAGCACCTTGCGACACCGCCACACTTTGAGCACGGGCAGTATCGCCTTCGTTCAAGACCACTGTGTGTTCCCCTTGCAAGGACACATCGTTTGCTGCTCCAGGAATGCAACCACAGTCCCATGTGGTGGTTTCAAACCAACTTCCAGATTGAACGGAAGCGACGGGGTCACCTGCAGCATTGGCATTGGCTGGTTGTGCAAGCAAGACGGTGGTGGACACCATCAAAAACGAAAGGAAAGCGAGCTTCATGTGGGCACATACGCCCGAGAAGCGTGAGAGGTTACACTCCTTGTGAAAACCGGATGGCCAACAGACCTGCTGAAAGCAAGATGAAGACCAAAGGGGCCACTTTGGTCCACCGCATTCGCGGCGGCATCAGCCACGGCCAACTCCAAGCCGCCAAGAAAGCAACAGCGCCTGGAAACGCCGATAAGGAGGGGGTATGGCTCTGCGACCCTGACCATTCTAGTCCTTCCAAGACCCCGATGACTGCCACACCCAACACACCTGCCCACTGGGTCAGCTGCCGTGCAAACCGCTGTTGCGCGGTGGCCCTCACCAGGGACTGCTGTCTGAAAGCACACCCCAATGCCGTGGGCAATGCCAACCACAGTGCGGCCCCCAACATCGCGGAATCCGCTGCCGGCCGCCACCCCCAAAATACCCTGAGTCCTCCTTCCATAAGCCAAACCACAGATCCCGTGAGCAGCACGGGCGCAACCAGTCCAAGCATTGCAGCCACCAACTCCTCCGCTTTTGGTGGCCTCACAAACAACAGTGACAGGAGTAAAGACGGCAACAACGGCCACAAAGAAGCGTCGATCAAGATTCCTGCACACCACCACATTGCGATGAACATAAAAGTGGCCGGTCGCAGGTCCCCGTCCCGCAACAGCATCACATGACGCATGCCTTGGAAAAAACAGGGAAAGGCCCACCACGTCCAGTCGGAAACCACACCAATCATGGGGGTTGCAATCAACACCCAGACCCAACTGGGTATGCTTCCTGGCCGGGTGCGCATTCCCGAATCCGCATGAATTCGATGTATGAGCCAAGCTGCAACAGAAATGGCCCCTAACGCGGGCCATGAAACCAACTCAGCGAGGTTCAAAGCCCAAGAACCCAGGAACAAAACCACGCCGGATAGGGGCACGAATGCCCAAGCCACCGGTTGATTCGAATTCAGAATGCTCAGCATATAGAAAGGTGCCTATTTTTGCGGAAGCAAACCGCACCCATGAACCTACAGGAGCTCCTCACACCCGTGGCCAAGTTCGTCGAATGGACTTTCGAAACGCTGCTGATTCCAGTCACCAACCCCTTCAATGCTGCAGTGGTATTGCTCATCGTTAGCGGCATTGCGATGTGGCTGCGCAAGCAGGGTAAATTCACTGCTGAGGCACGCCGAAACGGCGGCATCATTTGAACTTCAGTTTCTTGAATCACGCGACCGTTCCGATATCGGAACGGAAGTTCTTGCCATTGAACTGAACCGCTTCTGCCAAGGCATATGCCTGATCAGAGGCTTGCTTCACATCCGCACCTGTTCCAACACAGGCCATGACCCGGCCACCAGAAGTGACCGTTTCCCCATTGACTGTCGCCGTTCCTGCGTGGACAATCTGCTGGTCCTTTCCAATGGTTGAGGGATCCGGAAGTGTGATGCGCTCTCCCTTTTTGTAGTCTCCAGGGTACCCTTCACTGGCCAAGATGACCGCTGTGGCGGCTTTGGGAGAAAGTGAAACGTCGATCTCTGACAACAGCCCATTGGCCAATCCATCCATCAGGTGCAGCAAATCTGTTTCAAGCAGCGGCAAAACGATTTGGGTTTCAGGATCGCCCATCCGGCAGTTGTATTCGATCACATAGGGATCGCCTTGCACCTTCATCAGTCCAAAAAAGAGGAAGCCTTGGTAAGGAATGCTGTCGCGCTGCAGGCCCCTAATGGTGGGAATCACCACCTGATTCTTGACCTTTTCCATGAACTCAGGCGTCACGTGCGGCACAGGGCTAATGGCCCCCATCCCCCCCGTGTTGGGGCCCTTGTTGTCATCGCCAATGCGCTTGTAATCCATCGCAGGTGACAGCAACCGCCATGCATTGCCATCGGTGACGATGAACATAGACACCTCTACACCTTTGAGAAACTCCTCGATGACAATCTCCTTGCCTGCGCTGCCAAAGGCTTCTCCTCGAATCATGGAACGCACCGCGGATTCAGCTTCACTGAGTACCTCTGTCACAATGACCCCTTTTCCTGCGGCCAAACCACTGGCCTTGACCACATATGGGGGCTTCATTTTCCTCAAGAAAGCCAGCGCGTCTCGCACTTCACCTTTTCCAAAGGTGCCATACTTGGCTGTTGGAATGCGATGGCGGTGCATGAACTCCTTGGAAAAAATCTTGCTCCCTTCCAGTGCAGCGCCTGCCTTTGATGGGCCGATAACCGCCACTGAGGACAAGGTTTTGTCGGCAGCAAAATAATCCGCAATGCCGGCCACAAGCGGGGCTTCAGGCCCCACCACGACCATGTCGATCCTGTTGGCTTTGACGCATTCCGCAACGGCTGGAAAATCCATCGGGTCGAGGGGCACGTTTGTGCCTAAATCTTTCGTTCCGGCATTGCCCGGTCCAAAGAAAGTGGCGTCCAACAGTGAGCTGCCTGAGATTTTCAAGCCGATGGCATGCTCCCTACCACCAGATCCAAGTATGAGTACACGCATAGTCCCTCAAAACTACCTTCGCCCCGGTCCGGACCGCTGCATTGTTTTCAACACCTGGGGACAAGTGCTCACCAAAAAGGGGCCAAGTGCGCTTATTTCGTGAACGACAACGCAAACATGTCTTCAAACCGGCCTCTTGATGGAGCACCCCTGCTCAGTGTGGTGGTCATCACCCTCAATGAGGAGCGCAACCTTCCGCGGTTGCTGCGCGCCGTTTCGGCATGGGCCGACGAAATCGTGGTGTTCGATTCAGGAAGTACCGACGCCACGGTGGAGCTCGCCCTAGCGGCAGGAGCCAAGGTGGTGAATTGTCCCTGGGAAGGCTGGTCAGCCACCAAAAACAAGGCAAACGCCACCGCACGTGGGCAGTGGATTTTGAGTCTGGATGCCGATGAGGCTCCGGATGCGGAGTGCGCAGCCGCCATTCAAGCGCATGTGCAAGGCGGCAAGCGATCGCCAGAGGGTCTTTTGCGGGTCGGTGAGGTCAACCGCATGACCAACTATTGCGGTCAATGGGTTCGGCACAGCGGTTGGTTTCCCGACCGAAACATCCGCTTATGGCCCCGCGGAACGGCGGAATGGTCGGGCGCAATCCACGAGTCTCCATCGTTCGAGGAAAAGACAGAAACGACGAGGCTTTCAGGAATTGTGGAACACCACAGCTATCCCCAACGGGCCGACCATTTGTCTCAAATCGAGAAGTTTGGAAAGGTCTGGGCCGAAGATCAATTCGCATCGGGAAAGTCGACGCCATTGGCCTTGGTTGGGCTCAAAGTCGTCGCGCAATGGCTCAAGACCTATGCCATCAAACGCGGATTTCTCGACGGTCGGACAGGATGGACAATTGCCCGGCTCAGCGCTTGGGCCACATGGCGCAAGCACGCCCGACTCAGGGCGCTTTACCGCCATGATGTCCCATCTCCACGCAAAATTCTGGTGGCCCGGACAGACGCATTGGGTGACCTTGTGCTCACCTTGCCCCTGCTGCACGCCCTGCGCGATCATTTTCCAAGCGCCCAGTTGGACCTTTTGGTCCGGCCTTATGCAGAAGCTGTGGCGCAAGCGGCCCTGCACGCAGATGGGGTGCTGTTGTGGACCGACGAGATGGCCAAAGACGCCCGCGGGAAAGGCACCGAATTTCTCAAGGAAGCGGCCTACGATGCCGTTGTATTGGCCTTTCCCGACGCCCAAGTCGTGCGGGCCAGTGTAGGGGCGGGCATCCCCATGCGCCTAGGCACAGGACGCAGGCGGCATACTTTTTGGCACATGACCCACCCGAATTGGGATGGACGGAGAGACTCTGGCGGGCACGAGAGTTGGCATGGTTTGAGGTTGTTGATGCCATTGGGGGTGGATGTCACCCACAGCAGGATTCAAAGAAATCTGCTTCGCCCTCCTGCAGCAGATGACACCGCAGAGAAGGCGCTCAATGGGCTGGACACCCCCTTGGTATTGCTTCATCCGGGGTCGCACGGAAGTGCAGGAAATTGGGCCCCTGATCGGTTTGCATCCCTGGCCATTGTGCTGGCCCGCGCCGGATTGACTGTGGCCTTTACCGGCACCGAGAAAGAAGGCCGGGATTTTGCGCCCCACTTGCCCGCTTTTGGCGGCATTGAGTCGTGGTTTGGCCAATTCAACCTCAAGCAGCTCTTGGCGGTGCAGTCTCGATCTGCAGCTGTGGTGGCGTCGAGCACTGGACCCTTGCACACTGCCACTGCCATGGGCATTCCAGGGGTTGGGCTATATGGCTCAGAAGCCCCTGCATGGGCCGCTAGGTGGTCGCCAATTGGGCCTCATGTCACTGTCATCGAAACGGATGCCTTCGACAAAAACGGGCACCTCGATGTCCCCGTCGAACAGGTAAAATCCGCGGTACTTGCCGTCACTAACGGGACCCGCGACCCTCAATAAAAGCGCCCAGTACCAAAGCCACAACGGCCAGCGTCACACCCGCTTGGGTCTCGAGTGTGTCTTCCGTCAAGCAACTCAGTGCCAGCAGCAACACACCCGGTCGGCAAGGACGGTGTGCCCACATCGATGTCATGGCCAAAATCAACAAGCCCAGGCCCACTGCACCAAGCGCCAATGCAATGGTCATGAATTGATTGTGTGGCCGCTTGCGGCCTGCAGCCGGCCATTCCGGGAATGACGACCTAAAGCCCTTTTCCATCTCAATGCCGACGCGACCGGCTCCTGCACCAATGGCCTTGCTCAATGGCGGCAAGGCGCACCATGCATCAAAGGCGACATCCATGTAAACCGAGCGCGCCAAAACGCTCGCATTCGGCGACCGGTTGCCGTCCAACCACTGCCCCCAATTGAATTTGAACCGGTTCCAACGCTTCTGCCAAGCCCCTTCCTCCAGTTCCACCGTCGAGGTCACCCTGTTGGCCACTGCCAAGACTTCTGCTGCTGACAAAGCAGCAACACCTTCAGCGTCCTTGGCCAGCCCTTTCGAAGCCAAGAAACGCACCAAAGCACCTTGAATCTCGTCCATTGGCGTGTCGCTTCGTTTGCCCCAAGCCGCCTTGAGTTCTCCCCAAGCCAGGTGGGTCCAAACGAAATGGCCGTTTTCCGTCACACGGCGTTCCAGCTTGTGGACATATGCCTCTCCAGCCTGCGTATGCGTGGGCAACTGATCCGCCTGTGGAAGCGCTGTTGGCAAGGCCCGGCTCAGCAGGAATATCAGTGGAATCAGAACCACAGCAACCAAAGCGAAATTCCGCCGCAATGTGGCTACGGTGGGCCAGGTCAAAACCTCTGTGCTGGCCAATTTTCGCACGCCCAAGGTGGAGACCCACCAAGGGGATAATGCCACTCCAACCAACAAGCCAGTCACACCTTGCACCCACGTCCAAGCAGACAGGGCGAGGATCAGACTGCACCACATCCACCTCGTGCCCAACAAGTGTGCGGCCCAAGGCAACAACAGGGCCCACCACAGCCCGAACCTGATGTGAGATATGAACTGCGAAGCCTGCCTGCCTCCCGTTGGCCCACCATTCATGAAGTCCCAAACAATGAGGACAGCCGTGGCCATGCCCGCAGAAACAATGGCCATTTTCAAAACCAGCTTTACCTCCGAAGCCTGCAAAGCCAAGGAATGTCGGGCCATGACGACCATGGCCCACCCGCCAACGGCCAAGGGCAACTTTACCCTCACATC
>Ga0209223_10003970_pt1 | contig 13772 bp, 20 predicted proteins | sample COG_06_FD_184750 | JGI IMG/M metagenome (GOLD analysis project Ga0209223, IMG submission 184750) | Pelagic Microbial community sample from North Sea - COGITO 998_met_06 (SPAdes) (version 2) | ecosystem: Environmental > Aquatic > Marine > Neritic zone/Coastal water | place: Helgoland, sampling...
ATCTATAGAATCAACATCATAATAAATTTTACCTGTGTCATTGACACCACACTTATTTTTTATCTGGTTAGACATATCTATTATCACCTGAGATTTTTTTGTCCAGTAATAGTAAATGTCAGCCGCTGAATCTGTGGGTTCTGTTAGTGGTCCATCCAGTATGAGCAATTTAGAAACTAACGCCGAGTCGTCTATTCGCATGTCCGGAAAGAAGGCTGGTTTTACCGGTAAGAAACTTGCTATTTTTGTTGCGGTCATAACCTCAACTCTTCTAGCGATGAGTGCACCCACCCTCGCCCTAGGTATTAAACAGCAACGCATGAAATACAACCGTAACGCGAGGGCTATCGATCAGAGGTTCGCTCTTGATAATATGAAGATGAATCTTCAACAAAGGGCGGCTCTCACCAACCTCCGCGAACTCGCATTCGAAATTAACAGTAAGGCGAACACCTTGACCCTTAAAGAACTCAACCGTGCTCGTCTCGTCAACAAGAATGCCAAGAACATCGCATCTAGGGCGGCCGCTTCTAATGCGTTTCGCCAGGTCATGAACCTCCCCATTAAGGCTGTTGCGTCCGTCACAGGTGTGGGTGAGAATGCCCTTAACGTCATCTCCAAAACTTCCACTAATGTGAAGAGGACTATAGCCGCTGGAACTGAAACTGTCGCCAAGGGTGCTGAGAACGTGGGAGAGACCACTCGTGTGATGACTGGTGGTATGAAGAATACCGCCAAGTTCCTCGGTCCCTACGCTTTTGTTATGACTATGATCGCCATCATGGCGGGTCCCATGACCTCCGTATCGGTCATATCTGGTGCCGTCAAGATGGTGACTGGTATGATGTCTAAGGGTATTCCCATGACTAAGGGTGTAGTTGTAAAAATTTTCAATATGCTCTACGCTTCCCCCGCGGCTACGGCCAACACCCCCGTACCCACTTCCAACCGAATTGTCAACCTAAATAACACACGTACCTCTCCCAGGCGTACGTCCAGTAAAAACTCTTAATCAAAGCCGAAACATCAGTTCATAGACCCATTGCCCATCGACGATCTCCTCCTCGATGAGTTTTCCTTTGAGTTGTTCAAGTTGGGTCATTTTAGACCTGAGTATAGCTAGGGTCTCATCATAACAGTCTCCAACAAGGAGGTCAATCTCCTCGTCGATAAAAGCTGATGCATCTTCAGACATGTTCCGATAATCGTAAAAACGTTTCCCAAAGCCATAGGTCGTTACCATTTCACGTGCTATTTGATATACCATTGCATAATCCGAAGATGCACCGGTGGTGACACCACCCTTTCCATATATAAGTTCCTCAGCTGCACGACCACCTAGAGCCACCCTGATCTTAGAAAGAAGGTATTCTTTGGAGTACATCGCAGAATCTGCATTATCCTCATCTGGTTGAAAGAATGTCACCCCACCAGCTTCACCCCGGGGGATAATCGAAACCTTGCGTACGGTGTCATAGTTAGGTTCAAGAGCACCCATGATCGCATGTCCAGCTTCATGATAGGCAACGAGCTCCTTCTTACGAAAAGAATACTTCACGTCACCCTTAGCCCCAACAACAATGCGCTGATAGACATTCTCAGTAATCTCATTCGTAATGGTACCGTCACCATCCTTCACTGCACGGATTGCACATTCATTTAGAAGATTGGCTAGATCAGCACCAGAGAAACCAGTCGTCTGCTTAGCGATATTCTTGAGGCGAACATTGGGTGCGAACTTTTTACCCCGTGCATGAACACCAAGGATCTTGAGGCGACCCTTAACACTAGGGAGAGATACCTGAATCTTACGGTCGAAACGACCAGGTCTCAAGAGGGCATCATCTAGGATGTCAATCCTATTTGTCGCAGCAATCACCACGATACCAGTCTCATTGTCAAAACCATCCATCTCTGTGAGAAGCTGGTTAATCGTTTGTTCGCGCTCATCATTACCGGGTGTAGTAGTGCCACCACGCTTCTTACCCACCGCATCAATCTCGTCAATGAAGATGATACAGGGTTGATTCTCACGCGCTTGTTCGAAGAGTTCGCGAACGCGCTTAGCGCCAACACCAACAAACATCTCGATAAAACTCGCAGCAGAACATTGGACGAAAGGGACGTTCGACTCACCCGCAATAGCACGAGCTAGAAGGGTCTTACCAGTACCTGGATCACCAGCGAGGAGGGCTCCACGGGGAATCTTAGCACCACTCCCAAAGTAGCGTTCAGGGTTCTTAAGGAAGTCCACAATCTCCTCTAACTCATCTTTAGCTGAGTCGATACCCTCAACGTCCTTGAAACGTGTGGTAACCTCATCTTCCATGTTAAATTCAGCAGACTTCATGAAAGGGTTGGGCATTCCCATACCACCTTCACCCCTAGGAGCGAATAGGGTTCGACCAAGGGTAAAAATATAAGCAATGAAAAAAAATAAAACAACATTTTCGATGAGAGATACAGGTTGAGTATTATCCACAATAACTTCGGTGTCACTTTCCATTAGGATTTGCCACAACTGCTCATTTTGTGCAATTGACACATCACCGTAATCCCCATTTTCTTCCTGAAACACCGCGATGTTCTTACTAGGTCGCACGACTACAGCTGGAAACTCTTTGTCCTTGAGACCTTGAATAAATTGACTATAGGTTCTGGGGTGATATTCCACTTTCCTCTCCTTGGCGTCCACCTTTACACTCGGTGCTGTGAAAAATTGAGTAAGACTGTTCATCCTTTTACAATAAAGGTAAGGTTACTTTAAATCATTTATTACACATTTTCTTCGAATATCCAATGACCGCACATGTAATTCGCTTTCCCGCGTGTCCAGTTGTCAAACTGTCTGAATGGCCGCCCATACCCAAATCATCCGGATCTTCATGAATGACCAAAGACCTTCCGATGACATTTGCCTTTGTTCCCCGCAATTTGACGAGATCATCTTCAATCACAAATTTGGCGACACCTTTGGAGTCGAAGCGGATGTTCCCAAGATCACCAACATGTCTTTCCTTAGCACCTGGACCACCATGCTTCTTACCATATGGGTTGAAATGACCACATGCACCCATACATCCATCTGTCAAATCACCCGCCTCGTGTATATGGATACCGTGTGTGCTGTTCTTGTATTTGTTTGATTTTAACATTCCTTTTATTACAACTTTATTGGCCTTTTCTACAAACTCTATAACACCTTTAATATTGGGATGATTGAAGAATGTTGTTGCCGCAATCATTTAATATCCACTGGGATTTTATATCGAGCGAATGTCATTTTATCCATCATATAGTACATTTGATATCCATCCACGACACCTGGACATTTGTATTGGTCCGGCATACATTCAGGAATACCTTCATTTGAATAATAGGCTGTTTCGCTTCTATGCTCTTCAAAGTGAGAAGGATGATGATTCATGAGCCACGTCAAATGTTCGGCACACGTATGTATTTTACCATATCTACGAGTGTATTCGGTGGTCAAAGCCATTCCAATCTCACACGCGTACAGGTAATTTTTAAGGCTAGATCCGACCCACATGGTCATCGGATGTTTTTTGTGTGCAGGACGATAGCCTCTCCTTTTCCCATCTTTTGTGTATGGTGCATGTTGTTGGACATATTCTTCCTCATTGGAAAAATACCAAGCAGTGTAGAGCATTTGGCATATTTCCAATTGGATTTTGACGACGTGTTGGTCACATGATCTCTCAGCAATTTCGCGAGGAATCAGTGAAAGAAAGAAAATATTCATTTACATTGTTAGTTTTCATTACAAACTTAGGTTTCGGATTCTAAAACATACTCTTCCTCATCGGCGACTTCTTCTTCATCTTCTTCATCTGGTTCGACGTCCATATGTCCATCCTCGTCGGGAATGATGTCCTCCTCATCTTCATCCTCATCATGTAGGGGATCCGCAACCATAATTTCTTCCTCTTCAATCAGTTCTGGTTCTGGTTCTGGTTTCTTCTTCTCTGCCTTCTTTACTTTCTTTGGTTTTTTCGTATCGAAAATCTTTTCTAGAATACCACCAACCTTTTTAGCATATTCAACTTTTTTTTCGTGACTTTTTTTAATTTTGTTAATGAACTCCTCACTGAATCCATGTGATTTATACACTTGAATTAGTTCCTTGATTGATGGAAATTTCGCGCGACTGTAGTACTTTTCGTGTAACATAGCGATCCCTGTATTTATCTTGACCCTCACAATACCACTTTTAAGAATTCTCAAAGTTACATGTACCCTATCAGGATATTCGATGTAGGGTTCTTTTGATTTTTCTGGTAATTGATAGGGTTTTGCCACGGGGAGATTGGGTTCCTTGTAAGGGATACCCATCTCTTCGTTATTTTTTTTCAACATCTTCAGGTACCGATCAACTTTATAGATGGGTCCCTTTTTGAACTCAAAGAATGCAGTTGGTTTAGGGTTGATGATGTTATACAAAAACGACCCCTCCTTTACGGGTGCCGTGTCTCCCACTTGTGATGTGAGTTGCGGTCTAACACGCCTCGATGGTGGCTTGAATGTGTTCATCTTGATTTGTTGTGTTCTCTTTCTCTAACTTAGGTTTTAAAAAGAAATCGAGTTCCGCGTGGATCAAGTGTGCAGATTGTTGATTTTGGTGAGTATAATACGGGCCCCATATTTCGATAACCTTCCTCTCCTTGTCATACCACAAATAATCAAGCCCCAACTTTTGGGTAAGCCAATAAAACTTCTTACCAGTCTTTCCAATGAACGCGAATACTTCATCATTTGTGTAATCGGATACATTGAGTTGAGAGTAATGGGCGTTCGGTGGTGTGTAAGGTGACATCCTTCTTCTTTTCTAAAGATGCCTCCTTCTGTTTAAGTAAGTTTCGGATATGTTTTTGGGAATATACTTGTTTTTTATTTTTCTTATCATTTTTAGTTACACGTTTTTTTTGTTCTTTATACTCCATTGTGATAGTATATAGTGTTATTATTTTAACTTAGGCTTCATCTTCATCTACGAGTGAGACATCATCTTCAGTGTCATCATCCCCGGAACATTCATAGTCCTCATCTTCACTGTCATCGAATGGTACATATCCCAATGGAACTTTCATAAACAAATTTGTTTTTTCAAGTGAATCCACATCGTAGAATCCAGAGACGGAATCTTTTGAGATTTTTTCAGGCTCATTGGTAAAGTTGTAAAAGCCTTGTGCACCTTTCTCGAGAAAATTTACGACATACGAATCTGGTGTTTCTGTGACTATTCGGGCCAATTGCGTCGTGCCATCTTCACAAAATACATCAATAATCATGTCTTCATTAATTTGAATTTAAATCTTTAATAATAGTAATGAATAACCTGAAAGAACTAGGTATTAAGTACATATCAAACAGAGCTGTACAATCCAATGACGCAGTTATGTTTGATATAGACGATACCCTCATATTCACCGATGGTCGTGCAAACGAACCTATTATCGAACTTTTATATGAAGCTGTAGACATGGGTTACAAAATTATTATTATCACAGCGAGACCTGGACTAAACCACGCGATTGAGTGGACTGTAAGACAACTAAAACAGTATGAAATTGTATATCATTATTTAGGATTTACGAGTGCAGAAACGAAACATTATATGAAACAACAGCTACCCTATAAATTTGTTCTCTCTGTGGGTGACATGCCTACAGATCTAACCAACTCAGAACACTATCTCAACATTTCCAATTTCGATCACAATTGAGACAACTCACAAAAGTTGTCATAGGTTCATCCGCCGATCTTGTCTGTAATTGATAATAGGTAGTCTTTTTAGACCTGCACCGACCACACGTGAAAAACCCCTCCTGATTCTTAATTTCACGAGATAGGTACTCCTTCCTCATCTCTTTATGAATTTTCATTTCACCCGCCTTTGCGTAAAGACCGGATGGACAAATCTCATCGGGCCGCATATTAACAATCTCACTCGATGATAGTTTTTTCTCAACAAGTTGTGTTCTCAAATCAGGGTTTTCTTTGAGACTGCTTTGAAGAGATAAAAACTTATGTTTGTAAATATTGCTATACTTGTGATTATCCCAAGCGGGAGGCTCACCCATTTTTGTTGCATGAGCTATAGCGTGGTTCACTATACATTTCTCGAGATTGATACATAATGCACTATCTTCAGGAATCTCGAGAAGTGTGGCTAAACGTTCGACGACAAATTGTCGAGTCTTGTTCTCCATTCTTAATTTAATATTGTGCCAAATCTTTATTTACTTAGGGCAAAGGAAGTCCTTCATAAGGATTATCTATGTTTGGGCTGTCAAAAGCATCAGAAACGCGGCGTTCGGGGTTGGTATCGACAAAGCCATAGCGATAGTCGGCGCGACCACTATGTTGATAGGATTCGCGATTACACGACAAGAATGTAACCACTATCCATACGGCAACAACTGTTGCGGCAATCGCCAATAATATTCGGTTGTTCATTTATATTTTATCGATATTTTTTTATGAGAGAACTCTAAGATGAAGAAAGCAGTTCTCATAAATGAGAAACTCGGGGACGTTACAGAGATAGATCTGGATATAAGTCCTCATAAAAATGAGATTTTTAAAATTTTAGGGGGACCTCAAACATTTATTGGACAGTGGCCTGATATAGATGTCGTGATCATGAAAGCTGAAAATGGTAAAGTGGTGAATGAAAACACTTTACCACTTCCGTTTGAAAAGGAAGATGTGGGTGGGAAGATATTACTTGTGCGAATGGATGAAAATTCAGATCCACAAGACTTTACACTAAGCGAGTACCTTGGGTACAAAGGCGTCGCAGTTTAAAACGGCGTTTGCATACTTCATGCATAGCTGAAAATGTACATAGGCCCAGTCCATTGGATTCTCAACGGATGGTTTTCCTGGTAGGGGGTTATCGTGAACGGTTTGGATAATATCAATCTTTTCCCCGCTCATAGACTTTGCAGTGATATTACCAACCCTTTTCAACCACATGACGTGATCCTCGTTTTTACAATCAAAACTTCTGACAAAGTGTGCCATTTATATATTACTTGGTACTCTTTTCTATAAGTAGCCGCGCACTTGGGTCAGTTATCTTAGTCCATTTGGGACGCCATATTTCGGATATGAGATGATCGTTATCTTTTCCGTACAGGTCCCAAAACATAGTCCTGTAAAACACCTCCTCTTTGGATAATGGTGTATTATGCATGGTATAATCACGAGTGTTTTTGTAAATATCGTCGGAAATCTCCTTATTTGTGTACATTTTGATTTCATCTACCCAATTCGTACCAACCGCGTCACTCATACCATCCTTCTGTCTCCATAAAATATCATCGGGGAGGTATCCCTCAAATGCCTCCCGTAGTATTCTTTTTTCGATACCACCCATTTTATCATTTTGATTTATATTCATACAAAAGTTAATGAAATGTTTATCGAGAAATGGAACAATTAAATCTAAGCCATGGGCACCTGCACAACGATCGGCCCTTAACCCATCAAACTGATGAATCAATCGAAGACGACGCATGTTTTCACAAGCAAATTCATCAACACTTGGTGCGTTATGGAAGTAGAGGTAGCCACCCAAAAGTTCGTCACTCCCCTCACCCGAAAAGATATACCGACAATCTGTATTCTCTTTGATGTACTTGCATAGTAGCCACATGGGGGTGCTCGCCCTCACAGTGGTAGTGTCATAGGATTCCAAAGATCTAATGACATTCCTGATATGAGAAATGCCCTCCTCTGGTGTAAATGTCACTTCTGTGTGGTCAGTATTTAGGTACTTGGATACAACACGTGCAGCTTCTAAATCGGGACTCCCCTTTACACCGATGGAGAAGGTCTTGATTCTACCCAACTTTCGTGTAGCAATAGATGCAATGAGACTACTATCTAAACCACCGGAGAGTAGAAAACCCGTTTCACGCTCAGTGTTTTCAATGCGCGTATGAACCGCCTTTTCAAAGGTTTCACGAAGTTGGTGGATCTCGGTCTGTTTATCAACTTTCCAGTACCCCGTGTAGTAGCAGACAAAGTTGTCAAAGTAGGAATCATAAAAATGACCAGGTGGGAAAATATCAATTTTCGAATTCAAACTGAGCAAAGCTTTGGCTTCACTTGCAAATGCAATTGAATTGGGTCCATAACGGGTATAGAAAAGTGGTCTCACACCTATGGGGTCTCGTGCAGCCATGATACGTTTCCCATCAGTGACCACAAACGCAAAATCACCATTCATGAGATTAAGTGCCTTTTCGATACCATGAGCTTCGATGAGAGGTAGTATAACTTCACAGTCACTCTGACTCGATCCAGGTGGTTTTGGGAAATCGCGGTGGTTGTAGATCTCACCGTTACATACAAGCATATGTGAGCCTTGACGAAAAGGTTGCATACCCGCGGGTGTGAGATCGTTTATAGCCAATCTGTAAAAGTCCATACGACATTTACCAAGTGTTTGACTCTTATAATCATCTGGCCCCCTATGATTAAGAAGATGTGATGATATATCAACTTCTTCACCAAAAAGGGCTATAATACCACACATTATTGTTACATATCACATAACGTTTAAGCCTTCATTCAAAACCTTTCTATACACGTAATCGTCGGCGTTACCATCCATTTCCTGACCAGACATGGCCACCATTTCTTCACCATTCAACATCGATGTTTTAAAATCTAATATACAGAAGAAAGAAACATTGGAACGCATAGACATTCTATCTATACCACTGTAATCAACAAATTCAAGTTCCAGGTCCCCCTCTATTTCATTTCGGGTTTTAATAATTCCTCCCATAATTGGTTCAACGGGTCGTCTATTTTCAGACATGTCAAGTATTGGCCACACACCATATTTAAATTTAAAATGCGAAAGGTATTTTATACAATCATCACCTATATTTTTTTCTGAAAAACATGCAAATCTGGATTTACCGTTTGGGTCTACTAAACTCAAATACGTTTTACAAGGGATAAGTTTTACAAGAAGGTAGTCCATATAAATTATATAAGGAAAAAATCTTTAAACAATATATGAATCTACCTAAAACTGCTGGACAATGTAGATATATGCTCGCTCTTAATTCAAACAAACCAATTATCATTGGGACAGGTCCAGCGGGTTCAGGGAAAACGATGCTCGCGTGTCACACAGCTGCTGAACACATTCACAATCAACCCCGTGGTAAGGTTGTCCTTACCAGACCGATTGTCGCAGCCGATGAAGATATGGGCTACCTTCCGGGAGATATGAATCAAAAAATGGAACCGTGGACACGACCAATGTATGACATTTTCGAACAATACTTCACCCATAATCAAATGGACCGCTATATTAGCATCGAACCCCTTGGGTATATGAGAGGAAGGACGTTTAATCACACCTTAATCATAGCAGATGAAATGCAAAATAGTACCCCGAATCAGATGTTAATGTTACTGACCCGTGTAGGACCGGGGACGAGACTCATTGTCACGGGGGACTTGGAACAATCCGATCTTGGGGAAAATAATGGTCTGTATGAACTCATATACAAAATGCAACTCTTTGATCTCGAATATCTCGAACACGTTAGAATGGGCCAAGATGACATCGTCCGACACCTAGCCGTAAAAGAAGTACTTAAAGTATTGAACAGTTGAATTACAAATGACTAAAGTTATTATCGCTCTACCGGGTAGAACATTTTCTGGTTCATTTCTCATGAACTGGACACAAACGATAATGTCTCTCGCGAAAAGTGGGTATCAGATTACAGTCTCTAACGAATTTTCAAGTTTTGTACCCTTTTCTAGAATGAAGACTCTTGGTTTAGATGTTCTGCGGGGGTCGGAACAAAAACCATTTGGAGGCACATTGGAGTATGACGTTTGGCTCACAATCGATTCTGATATTGTCTTTACCCCCGAACAAGTCATAGAACTTATCGAAGATACAAAGAAGTATCCAGTCGTTTCCGGGATGTACAGAATGCAAGATATGAAGCATTATGCATGTGTGAAAGAGTGGGACACTGACTACTTTAAACAGACTGGAACCTTTCAATTTATGAAGGTTGGGGAGCTGGATGTGGAAGAGAAGTATATTCCAGTCTCCTATAACGGTATGGGATTCTTTGCGTGTAGGAAGGGAGTCATTGAGACGATGCAGTATCCATACTTTAGCTACCCTCTCATAGAGATTGAAGGTGAAGATGGGAAGGTACTACGGGACATGTGCTCCGAAGATGTCGCCTTTTGTAAAAACCTATCGGATGCTGGTTTCGATATCATGGTAAATACGGGTCTCCTTGTGGGACACGAGAAGACTCTCGTTCTTTGATGTCCTTAATATCAGCCTCTATGATCTGTAACCCAAATCGCGCGGACAACATTCTTTCTTCCAAACGGTTTATTTTTATTTTTAATATTTCATACTCCTCTGAAATATCATGCACTTCTTGATCGATATGTCCATATTCTTCAATAAGTTTATAGTTTTGGGGAATCTCGCGAAATTTTTTTGCAATTTTGTCACTGTACTTCTGTAACGCTTCCATCGTTACTTTATAACTTTAGGAAACATTTCTTTCGCTGCCTTAATTCTAAATTCAAGGTCTGTTGATGGCCACTGAATGAGAAAATCTCCTTCCTGCCACTGTCCATCTGTCCCCAATATATCCTTGAAGTTTGTTCGGTCTTTAAGTCTAGGTAAGTTTTTGTAATCATATGAATTCATCACACGTTGTGGTAGAATCTTCCCAACCCTATTCCAAAATGTACCACTTTGTACTACACCCGTTTCTTCTAAATGTGTCCCGATGAAGAGATCCTGAATAAGCTGATTTTCAAACATGTACCAATGTCTATACAATGGCATACCGGCAATGATTGTATCGAGGAATGCTTTACCAATTGGGGAGTTCCGGATGATCATGTTACCACAATTGATACCGTTACAGTCAGCTGGAATAAGAATCTGGGTATCCCCAGTCGCATATTCTTTCACGATATTTTCAATTTTTGTGTTCATATTGGTGATCATGACATCACAATCCGTATTAAAAATCCATTCAGCTTCTGGATACTTCTCCATCGCTTCAATCATGACAAATATTTTACCCCACCCCGCGGGAACGTGGGTGTCTGGAATTGGTGGGAGTTTGGCAATCACAGGTTTTCCACAAGATTTTGCACCACAATCATCTGAATAATGAAGTTTGTACCCATGTTTCAAACAGTATTGTAATTTATTTTTGTATAAAGTCCATTCCGCCAATGGTTCATATTTTTTATCGTGAGCTGATACGACAACAATCATATACTACATCCGCCAAAGTTTTTTAACTACATTAATAAATCATATAGGTCCACCTTAGAAGGTGGAGCAATTGTATATGTCCCAGTTTCATCCTTCTTCCATCTACTTTTCTGCTTATCCATAGACTTGATGTGCCACATGGCGAGAGATGGAACAGCTTTGATTCCAGACATTTTATCTGAACCAGTTAACTTTGTATGAAGTTCATCTGTCCAGTTAATATAGTCACATTTCTTATGAATGCGTAGCTGGTAATCGGGCCAGTTTATAAAACCAACCTCATTTACATTGAAACCAAATTCTTCTGCCTCACTTTCAGTTATGTCTGGATGGATATTGATTCGTGGAACCGCAATAATTTCAGACCCCGTTTCTTCAATGACACGTTTGACAATCTTGATGAGGGATTCTTGTGGTAATTCATCCGCATCAATGTAAAAAATGTATTCACCCTTCGCCTTTTCTATATGAAAATCTGCATTTGTTTTGAAATTATCAAATGGTCTCTCATATACTGTTATTCTATCCTTGAAATGTTCCAATACGAGGGAAACCTTTTCAGTGGTATTACCAGAGTCTACGACAACATCAATATAATCTTCATCATCAATGGTTCTCGTGAGTAAATTCAAAAGTGAAAAAAGTTCTCTCGATTCATTGCAAACTTGTATAGTATATGTGAGCTTCATATAGTTATTTATACATTTAAAGTTTTTAAGCTCTCTAAATACAATGGTTGAATATCACGACTTGACAATCCGTGATGGATGTCACGCGATATCACATAAACTCACGGCGGATATGATAAAAAAACATTGCATGTTCGCCGAAAAAGCTGGGATACCTGTCATGGAGATTGGTCATGGAAATGGTATCGGGGCGTCTTCGATACTTATCGGGAAAGCCGAACTCACGGACATAGAAATGATATCTTTAGCCAAAAATTATCTCAAAAATACGAAACTGTCAGTTCATGTGATTCCCGGTTTAGCAACTATAGAAAGAGATATTGACCCAGCCATCAATCTCGGTGTAGATATATTTCGCATCGCATCACATTGTACAGAAGCGACGATGACTAAAAGTCATATTGAATACCTGGTATCCAGAAATAAAACTGTTTATGGTGCACTCATGATGTGTGCTACATGCCCCCTAGATGTACTTGTCAGTGAAGTTGAAAAAATGAAATCGTATGGTGCATCGGCAGTTATAATAATGGATTCAACTGGTTCATTTTTTCCCGAAGATGTTGAAAAAACATTCACAGAACTTTCAAAAATTGGAATACATTTGGGATTTCATGGACATAATAATTTGGGGTTGGCTGTGGCGAATTCATTGGCAGCTATAAAAAATGGTGCGACGATCATAGACGCAACGGTTCATGGTTTTGGGGCGGGGGCTGGTAATACACCTTTGGAAATTATGACCACACTTCATCCATGTGGGAATATTCACATAACCGATACACCTAACTATACACATCCGGTTACCAAGATTATCAATATATTAACGGCGAAACATAAACTTCACTCAGTCTTTGAAAAGGCGATTTTAGAATCAAGTGAAAAATATAACGTTTCAATTGCCAAGCTTGTAGAAGAACTTGGAAATAGAAAATTAGTTGCGGGACAAGAAGATCTCGTAAGGGTTATTGCTTCTCAGATGTCCGAACAATCTTAGAAGATTTTTCGGATATAGTGTCTCCCATTATACGTGTAACAACATCCATAGGTAAGAGGGGTGACATTTCTTCTATAGGTGGTGCGAAAATTGAACCATCCATTTGTACGACACCCTTAACTTTAGGTATGAAATCCTGGTTAGGGGGCATAAATACTTCGCATATAGCGGGACCTTCGTAATCCATGAAACGAGGAAAGTAAAAATGAAACTCGTTCCATGTTTTAATCCTGTATCCTTCATAACCGAAAGCCTTAGCCACCTTCATATAATCTGGTAAAACTATACCTGTATTTTCATCAACTGCGGTATAATTACCTTTGAATAACATTTTTTGAGTATGCTTAATCATCAAATATCCATCGTTGTTGAATATTACAATTTTAACAGGTAATTTATGTTGAACGATTGTTTGTAGTTCCTGTATGTTCATCATCATACCACCATCACAATTTAAACATAATACCTCACGACCTTTCCCACCAATTGCTGCACCAAAAGCAGCTGGTAAGCCATACCCCATTTCACCAAGTCCGTAAGAAGAGAACATAGTCATATCCCCACCAAGATGGATAGATTGATGTCCAGATAGAAGAGCAGTCCCCATATCAGTCACGATAATTTGATTTGGTTTCAGGTAATTTGAAATTTCTTGAATCATTTTGTATGAATTTGGAAACACGTCATCTCTATGATTTTTGTCAACTATCGGAAACTCTTCGCGTATAGACTGACACTCTTGAATCCAAGAATCACATGAACT
>Ga0209223_10003973_pt1 | contig 13771 bp, 7 predicted proteins | sample COG_06_FD_184750 | JGI IMG/M metagenome (GOLD analysis project Ga0209223, IMG submission 184750) | Pelagic Microbial community sample from North Sea - COGITO 998_met_06 (SPAdes) (version 2) | ecosystem: Environmental > Aquatic > Marine > Neritic zone/Coastal water | place: Helgoland, sampling...
GGTAAAACTTACTTGTACGATGGTGGAACCGGAGACAGATTTGATCAACCTGCTACAGTTGGAATCATTTATATGATTAAGCTTAGTCACATGGTAGATGATAAGATGCACGCGCGTTCAATCGGACCATACTCATTAATTACGCAACAACCATTGGGTGGAAAGGCTCAATTTGGTGGTCAACGTTTTGGTGAAATGGAAGTTTGGGCACTGGAGGCGTTTGGAGCTGCAAACATTCTGCAAGAGATTCTTACTGTTAAGTCGGATGATGTTGTTGGTAGGGCAAAAGCTTACGAATCAATCGTTAAAGGTAAAAACATGCCAACACCAGGAATACCCGAGTCATTCAATGTATTATTGAATGAGTTAGCAGGTTTAGGATTAAAAATTACATTAGATTAGTTCATTTCTCGCCCTATTGATGTAAATCAATAGGGCTGAAATAATAACAAATAAAATCACTTATGGCTTTTAGAAAAGAATCAAAAGTTGCCAATAGTAACTTCAGTAAAATAACAATCAGTTTGTCTTCTCCTGAAGAAATTTTAGGGAAATCACATGGTGAAGTATTAAAACCTGAAACTATCAATTATAGAACGTACAAACCAGAACGAGATGGTCTGTTTTGTGAGAGAATATTTGGTCCTGTAAAGGATTATGAATGTCACTGTGGAAAATACAAACGTATTCGCTACAAAGGGATTGTTTGCGATAGATGTGGTGTAGAGGTTACTGAGAAAAAAGTAAGAAGAGAAAGAATGGGGCACATTGCCTTAGTTGTCCCTGTTGCTCATATCTGGTACTTCCGTTCATTACCGAATAAAATTGGTTACTTATTAGGGCTGCCAACAAAAAAATTAGATCAAATTATTTATTATGAAAGATATGTTGTAATAAATCCTGCTGGTCAATTAAATGCAGAAGGAGAGGAACTCGTTAAAAATGATTTCTTAACAGAAGAAGAGTACCTTGATATTTTAGAAGCGCTGCCAAAAGAGAATTCATATTTAGATGATAACGATGAAGGTAAGTTTGTTGCTAAGATGGGGTCTGAGGCTCTTGAAGCAATGTTACAACACTTGAGTAGTCCAAATAAGGAAAAGCCACAAATGACTAATTTGGATGCTTTATCTTATGAGTTACGTCACAAAGCAGCTAATGAGACTTCACAGCAAAGAAAAAATGAAGCATTAAAGAGACTTCAAGTGATTGAAGCTTTAAGAGATGCAAATACGCGTATAGAAAACCGTCCAGAATGGATGATTGTTAAAACTGTGCCGGTTATCCCACCAGACTTGAGACCATTAGTTCCTTTGGATGGAGGTAGATTTGCTACTTCAGATTTAAATGATTTATACAGAAGGGTTATTATTAGAAATAACCGTTTAAAAAGATTAATCGAAATTAAAGCTCCAGAAGTAATTCTTAGAAATGAGAAACGTATGCTTCAAGAGTCGGTTGATTCATTATTTGATAACTCTAGAAAATCTAGTGCTGTAAAAACAGATAAGAATAGACCATTAAAGTCATTATCGGACAGTTTAAAAGGTAAACAAGGTCGTTTCCGTCAAAACTTATTAGGAAAGAGGGTTGATTATTCCGCACGTTCAGTAATTGTTGTAGGACCAACATTAAAATTGCATGAATGTGGATTGCCTAAAAATATGGCAGCAGAGCTTTACAAGCCATTTATCATTCGAAAAATGATCGAACGTGGAATTGTAAAGACGGTTAAATCTGCGAAAAAGATTGTTGATAAAAAAGAGCCTGTAGTTTGGGATATTCTTGAAAATATATTGAAGGGGCATCCGGTATTATTGAATCGTGCACCTACTTTGCACCGTTTAGGTATTCAGGCTTTTCAACCAAAAATGATTGAAGGGAAAGCGATACAATTACATCCATTAGTTTGTACGGCTTTTAACGCCGATTTTGATGGGGATCAAATGGCAGTGCACTTACCATTAGGTAATGCTGCTGTTTTAGAAGCTCAATTACTGATGTTAGCTTCTCACAACATTTTGAACCCTGCAAATGGTGCTCCAATTGCCGTTCCTTCTCAGGATATGGTTTTAGGTCTGTATTATATTTCTAAAATCAGAAAATCAACGAAAGAATTGCCTGTAAAAGGAGAGGGAATGACTTTCTATTCTTCTGAGGAAGTGAAAATTGCGTACAACGAAAAGATAGTTGATATGCATGCTTCAATTAAGGTTAAAGTTGATGATGTTGTTGATGGTGAACCTGTTAATCATATCATTGAAACAACTACCGGTAGAATATTATTTAATGAATTAGTTCCGAAAGAAGCTGGTTATATAAATGAAGTTTTAACTAAAAAGGCGTTAAGAGATATTATTAGTGATATTCTTAAAATCACAAATGTTACGGTAACAGCAAATTTCCTTGATGCAATTAAAGATTTGGGTTACATGTCAGCCTTTAGAGGTGGACTATCGTTTAACCTTGCAGATGTTGAGGTTCCTCCTGCTAAAGAGGAATTGGTGAATAAAGCCCACGGTCAAGTTGATGAAGTTAAATCGAATTATAATATGGGTCTTATAACGAATAATGAACGTTATAACCAAATTATTGATATCTGGACGCATACTAACTCTCGATTAACTTTTGAGTTAATGGAGCGTTTGAAAAATGATCAACAGGGGTTCAACTCTGTTTATATGATGATGGATTCTGGAGCAAGGGGTTCTAAAGAACAAATTCGTCAGCTTTCAGGAATGAGGGGGTTAATGGCGAAACCGCAAAAATCCGCTGCCTCAGGAGGTCAGGATATTATTGAAAATCCAATTTTAACTAACTTCCTAGAAGGGTTAACGATTATGGATTACTTTATATCTACTCACGGAGCACGTAAAGGTTTAGCGGATACAGCACTTAAAACAGCAGATGCTGGTTACCTTACAAGAAGGTTAGTGGATGTTGCACAAGATGTTGTAATAAACGTTGAAGATTGTGGCTCTTTAAGAGGTCTCGTAGTTAAACCTTTAAAAAAGGACGATGACATAGTTGAATCGTTATTTGATAGAATTTTAGGTAGAACAAGTCTTTATGATATTGAGCATCCTGAAACTGGCGATCTTATTGTTGGAGAAGGAGAAGAGATCAATGAAATTGAAGCTAAGGCTATTGAAGCTGCTGGCATTGATGAAGTTGAAATTCGTTCAGTTCTTACTTGTGAACAGAAAAGAGGAGTCTGCTCGAAATGCTATGGTAGAAGTTTATCTTCTGGAAAGAAAGCTGAAATCGGAGAAGCAGTTGGTGTAATTGCTGCTCAGTCTATTGGTGAACCAGGAACGCAACTGACATTAAGAACATTCCACGTTGGGGGTACAGCTTCTAATATTGCTGATGAGTCTGAAATGAGAGCTAAATTCTCAGGTAAATTGGAACTTGATGAAATGCGAACGGTTACTAAAACCGATGCTGAAGGTAATGAAATTCAAGTTGTTATTGGTCGTGGTACTGAATTAAGAGTTATTGATAAAGAAACGGGAGTTATTTTATCTACTTATAATATTCCATACGGATCACATTACTTTATTAAAGGAAAGAAAACAATCAAGAAAGGAGACCTGATTTGTAAGTGGGATCCTTACAATGCTGTTATTATTTCTGATGTTGAGGGGGAAGTTAAGTTCGTAAACTTAGAAGAGGGAATTACTTTCCGATCTGAAGTTGATGAGCAAACAGGATTCTCTGAAATGGTTGTAAAAGAAAACCGGGATAAGAAGAAAATTCCAACACTTTCTATAGTAGATAAGAAAGATGAAGAATTGAAATACTTCAACTTACCGGTAGATGCACATATTATTGTAAAGGAAGGCCAAAAGTTAGTAGCTGGAGATATTCTTGTTAAGATACCTCGTAAAGCTGGTAAATCTGGAGATATTACAGGTGGACTACCGCGTGTAACTGAGATGTTTGAGGCACGTAACCCATCTAATCCTGCAGTTGTTGCACAAATTGATGGTGTTGTTTCTTATGGGAAAATCAAAAGAGGTAACAGAGAGGTTATTATTGAAGCTAAATCGGGAGAAGTAACTAAATACTTGGTTCCTCTTTCTCGTCATATTTTAGTGCAAGAGAACGATTACGTTAAGGCTGGATCATTATTGTCTGACGGAGCTACAACTCCTGCAGATATTTTATCTATTAAAGGCCCTACAGCGGTTCAAGAATACATTGTAAACGAAATCCAAGAGGTTTACCGTTTGCAAGGTGTGAAAATTAACGATAAACACTTTGAGGTAATTGTTCGTCAAATGATGCGTAAAGTTGAGATCGTTGACGCCGGAGATACGCGCTTCTTAGAAAAGACTTCTGTAAATAAATGGGAGTTCTTAGAAGAGAATGACAATATGTGGGGTATGAAAGTAATCGAAGATGCTGGAGAATCTGAAATTTTACAACCAGGACAAATAATTTCTGCACGTAAATTAAGAGATGAAAATTCAATGCTGAAACGTAAGGATATGAAGGGTGCAGAGGCTAGGGATGCTGTTCCAGCAACTGCTAATCCAGTATTGCAAGGTATTACAAGAGCTTCTCTTCAAACAGATAGTTTCATTTCTGCGGCTTCATTCCAGGAAACAACAAAAGTTCTTAATCAAGCTGCTGTTAATGGAAAAGAGGATGTTCTAAGAGGATTAAAAGAAAATGTAATTGTTGGTCATAAAATACCAGCAGGAACAGGTATGCCTCAGTTTCAAGATTTATTAGTAGGTTCTAAAGAAGAATATAATAGACTTGTAGGAGAAGACGAAGATGTGACAATAGGGTCTCTTAAATAAACCCTAATTAATGTTCAATAAAGCCTTCTCTCAATCCCGATAGCTATCGGGATTGAGTTGAAGGCTTTTTTTTAATTTAAAAAGTAATATTATGAGTGAAGAAAATAAGAATCAACAGGGACTTAACATCGAATTGAACGAAGAGATAGCTGAGGGAATATATTCTAACTTGGCAATAATAACCCACTCTTCATCTGAATTTGTATATGATTTTATTAGAATAATGCCGGGTGTTCCTAAGGCTAGAGTAAAATCTAGAGTCATTATGACTCCAGAACATGCTAAAAAACTAATGAGAGCTTTAGCAGATAACGTATCTAAGTTTGAAAGTGTGCATGGAACTATAAAAGAAAGCACAGGTCCGGATAATGCTTTTCCGCTTAATTTTGGTGGTCCAGCCACGGAAGCATAGGTAAAATAAAGTTACTCTTAATACGTTTAGGTTGTTGTCCATAATAGATGACAACCTTTTTTTATATTTACGTTAATATTCAGCATACTTGAAAATTATCTTTTCCATACTATTTTTGTTCCTTCTGTTAAACGTTTTTTCACAAAACAGTTCTAATTTATCCTGCTTCGTTGAAGAGATTGACACGGTAAGTGTAGATAAGTTGCATAGATACAATTATGGGTTAGATTATTTATCAATTGGAAATATAGGGCTTTCAGGTTATAACCTATTGTTTAATATAGAAGACTACGCTAATTTTTCTCCTAGCTTAATTATAGGTGACAAACAATTTTCACCTAAACAGTTTGATGTAAAAATGCCTTACACTGAGTTACGTTATATTAATGGATCAAAAGAAGAACAAGTATTAAGGGTTCTGCATACGCAAAACATTTCTCAATTGGCTAATTTTTCTTTTGGTGTTGATAAAGTAAAATCTAAGGGCTTCTATGTAAACCAAGCGTCTAGTAATAATCATTTATATGGAAATATGTGGATTACAACAAAAAATGAGCGGCACAAAATAATTTTGCATATTGACCATGAGAGAATATTCAATGAGCACAATGGAGGTATACTATATGATAGTCTGTTTGAACAAGATCTTTTGTTAAATAGAAATAGAGAATTGATGGATGTTAACCTTTCATTTGCTTCATCCACAATTAAAAGAACAAATTTCCAGATTGAACAAAAACTTGAATTTTCACAATCTTTTGACTCATTAAATAATGGATTTTCCAATGCTTTATATGTTAAATCCTTGGTCTTTAAAAATGAGCGTATTTTTAAAGATTCAGTATTGAATATGAGCTATTATAATCAAATATTAATAGACTCATTAGTTACAAATGATATAATTAGATATGAAGGTGTTAACGGAATCGCGGGATATGAATTTAATAAACGCAATGGAAAGGATAATTTAAATGCATCAACTTTTGTTAAATGGCAAAGTTTTAACTACAATCAACACATCATTGATACCATAGTAACATGTTTAAGCGTTGGAACTAATTTTCAATTTCAAAAAAAGAAGTTCCGTTTACAGCTGGATGGACATTATTATTTGAATGGATATCGAAAAAAGGATATTGATTTTAAAGGAGCGTTAAAGTATAACTTTACTAAGAATTGGTCTTTTGGAGTAAGAGGCACATACCAAACCATTTCTCCATCATTAGATTTACGCTCATATTATGGAAACAATGTCTCCTGGGAAAATACATTTTCAGCAACTGATTATTTAAGTGTATCAGGAAGTTTGAGATCCGATACACACAATGCAGATTTCATTGTAAATTACAATGATATATTCAATCCTGTTTATTTTAATTTTGCTGGCGAACCGCAACAGACAAAGGGAGTTTCGCAGCTGATTCAGGTTACAGCCCGAAAAGAATTTAGTCTAAAGAAATGGGTGATAACCCCAAAAATCGTCTACCAGTATAATGGAGGAGATAATATTTATAAATTACCAGACTATTATGCAGATTTAACAGTTGGCTATAATTCCAAAATTCACAAAAAAAACTTACATGTTTTTATTGGAGCTGATCTGGTGTATTATGCTCCTACAGACATGATGTCCTTTCAGCCAATGGTGAATCAATATAACCTAGATGATTCTAAAATGGTGGGGAATTATCCATTTATTGATGTCTTCCTTAATGCAAGAATAAAAACGGTTCGTCTTTTTGTAAAAGCAACTCATGTTAATTCGGGTATGTTTGGGTTTAACTATTATGGTGCAAATCACTACCCATTGAAAGATAGAACAATTCAATTGGGCTTGAATTGGGCTTTTATTAACTAAATTCTTCTTTATTTCCTTGACGAAAGTCATGGAGAATAGTATAAAAGAATATCTTTAGCTGTAAATGAAGAGCAGCAAGGGGACTGTTCTGTTTATAGTAATTTCGATTTATGTGTGTTTGTTCAATTTACAGATGTCAATTATGCAGAAATAAACAGGTGTTGACCAAATTTGAATTAGCTAATTTCCTAGTTGTGGATCAATAACAAAATCAAAATATTTATTGTATGAAAGAAGGCCAAGAGCCTCCTTTTCCGTAATTTAGAGAAAAATTTTTTAGATGATAAAGAAAATTTCCTCGTACAAAGAATACAAAACCAACTATATAAAAAGTATTGATAATCCAGAAGCATATTGGGAAGAGATTGCAGAAACATTTAGTTGGAAAAGGAAATGGGATTCAGTGTTGCATTGGGAATTTGATTCGCCGTCAGTCAAATGGTTTGAAGGTGGAAAATTAAATATTACGGAGAATTGCCTAGATAGACACTTAGATAAAAGAGGTGATAAGGTAGCTATACTATGGGAGCCAAATGACTCCAATGAAGAGGCTATTAAAATTACTTATAATCAATTACATGAAAAAGTTTGCCAAGCAGCAAACATGCTAAAAAATAATGGTGTTCAAAAAGGAGATCGGGTTTGTTTATATATGCCGATGGTTCCAGAATTGGCAATTGCAGTTTTAGCATGTGCTCGAATTGGTGCGATTCATTCGGTTGTTTTTGCTGGGTTTTCTGCTAAAGCTTTAGCAGACAGAATTAATGATGCAGATTGTAAAGTATTGCTAACAGCTGACTTTGGTTTAAGAGGAGCAAAGAAAACACCTCTAAAAGAGATTGCTGACGAAGCATTAAAATCTTGTTCAACCATAGAAACATGTATTGTTTACAAAAGAACAGAGGTTGATGTAAATATGGAGCCACAAAGAGATGTTTGGTGGAACGATGAAATGAACAATGCAGATTTAGACTGCGATGCCACAACAATGAACTCAGAAGACGAGTTGTTTGTTCTTTATACATCTGGGTCTACTGGAAGACCCAAAGGAGTAGTGCATACAACTGCTGGATACATGGCTTACACGGAATATTCTTTTAGAAACGTTTTCCAATATGAAGAAGATGATATTTATTGGTGTACAGCAGATATTGGTTGGATAACAGGCCATTCGTATATTATTTATGGTCCGTTATTAGCTGGAGCAACCACCGTAATGTTTGAGGGTATTCCTACCTATCCAGATCCTGGACGTTTTTGGGAAGTGGTTGAGAAACATAAAATAACATTATTTTATACAGCACCCACAGCTATTCGCGCTTTGCAAGCTTGTAGCTTGGAGTTAATAGAAAAATATGATATTAGTTCATTGCGTGTTTTAGGTTCAGTAGGTGAACCAATAAATGAGGAAGCATGGCATTGGTACAATAAAAACATCGGAAAAGAAAGGTGCCCCATTGTAGATACCTGGTGGCAAACAGAAACTGGAGGAATTATGATTTCTCCATTAGCAGCAATTACACCATTGAAACCAACTTTTGCAACGCTTCCTTTGCCCGGAATTCAGCCTTGTTTGGTAGATGCGGAAGGTAAAGAGATTATTGGGAATGATGTGTCAGGAAACCTTTGCATTAAGTTCCCTTGGCCATCAATGATTCGAACTATTTGGGGAGATCATGAAAGATGTAAACAGACCTATTTTTCCACGTACAAAGGCATGTACTTTACAGGAGATGGTTGCCTTAGAGACAAGGATGGAATGTACAGAATAACAGGAAGGGTAGACGACGTAATGAATGTTTCTGGCCATAGAATTGGAACAGCCGAAGTTGAGTGTGCCATCAATACACATCCAAATGTAATCGAGTCAGCTGTAGTTGGTTATCCGCATAACATTAAAGGTCAAGGAATTTATGCTTATGTTATCTGTGATGCAGAAATGGATATTGAAATTGAAAGAAAAGCAATAATAAGTCAAGTTATCAAGGAAATTGGACCTATAGCTAAGCCGGATAAAATTCAAATTGTTAGTGGATTACCTAAAACTCGTTCAGGAAAAATAATGAGAAGAATTTTGCGAAAAATTGCTGAGGGAGATACTTCCAACTTGGGAGATACATCTACTTTGTTAGACCCTGCTGTTGTGGATGAAATTAAAGAAGGCGCACTATAATAATTACCGTATTTTTGAAAAAAGAAAAAAAGTAATTCTATGAATCAAATAGTAAAATATATCGGGGTAGCTTTATTGGGATTTTCTCTCTTAACGTCTTGTGGTGAAAAAGGCTTAACTGATAATGAGGTAGCGACTACTCAAGTCGCGGCGGATATTACCCAACTAACAGATGAACAATATCCAGATAATAATGATATTGAAAGCCGGAGTGAACTGTGGAATGTATATGAACATGCTAAAGTTGAGGTTGTAAGAAATAGTGAAAATGACTTTACGATAGTTTTTTTGCCAACAAATGATAAAAGTGATACTATTTTTATAGAGCAGGTTAATTTATTAGCATGGATTCCAACGATTCCAACGCATGCTGCAAAGGATGAATATTTAGAGCATATTGGAATAATAAATGCAGAATGGAATAGACAACAAGTCCGATTTGATGAAGGTACTTTTAGAGTCTCTACAGATAATGAAGAAGGAGCAAAAACTGTTAGAATTGATTTAGCCAGAAATTGTTTAAATGCCTATGCTTGGGAAATTATTACTTACACGGAAGAGGGAGAGAAACAAAAATCGATGTATCATGGGTGGTTCGATTTTCCAAAAGCAATGTATCGAGAATTGTTTGATGAAGTAAATAAAGGGGTACTAACATTTGCAGAGTACAAAGATCACCTAGAAGGATACACGCATCCAAGAAAGGAAGTTGTGAATTTAGATATTCTTAGAACAGTAGACAATGAATACGAAGTTGCATTTGAGGATTTTAGACATGATTTTTACCCAATGACAGGTGCTAGGAAATCAAAATACAAAAATATTGTTCATCCGGAAAATCCAATTTCAATTGAACAAATGTTGAATGACTCAACATGTTACTCTACTTTTCAATGGCCCGGTAGATATGACACGAAGGACCCTCGTTCTTCTACGTTAAGTATGTTAGGTATTCCAAAAAAAGTAATCATAAGAGAAACGACCTCTAATAATACAGCAAAAGAAAAATGCTATGAGTTTGATGTGACGTTTGCTCGTAATACAGATACAACTTATCTAACTAGGATAGTTATTGGAGGAGTTCGTAAATCGGACTTGAAGCAGTTAGATTTAATGGATTACAATGGAGGTTTTAAAATGCCAATGGGAATTGGAAACCACCCCTTTTATGAAAAACAAGATAAAGCTCAAAAAAATACAAGTAAAGAAAACCCTTATTATGGTTTCGTTATAGATTCTGAGGGGAAATGGGTAGATAGTCACTTTTTTGGAGTTGATGGCCCCTTATTTCACATGGACATAGATGATGCCGATGTATTGCACTATTGGCTTCTGTCTTTCGAACGTCACGCCATGGTGGCGCATTTGACATTTAACTTGAATGAACAGGATACCAATTTAATGACAGAGATTAAAGAATAGAGTACAGTATTTTGAATCTTAAACCAGGTTGACTGCTCTATTATTATAGGCATTTTTTTCAGAACAAGATAGTATTTCAATAAAGCCATTAGTGATTCGTTACTATTGGCTTTGTTTTTGTAACCTATTTTTAAAAAATAGTTATACTATAAAACACGTCTATGAAAATTCTTGCTCTACTATTAATATTGACACCTCTATTTCATGTTGCTCAAAAAAATACATTTACCACTACACATGCCAATTTGAGTTTTGATTATTATAAAAAGGATTTAACAGATGTTATTAAAAGCGAAATTGATAGTATTTGGGATATAATGAAAAATGGATCAGAAGCAGAGTTTCATTTATTATCGAAAGAAGAAAAAAAGAAACTACCAAACAATCAAAAATATAAGCTTACAACAATGCGAGCGGACAGTGTTCTAGCTTATTTGCATCGAAAAAGAATTGCCCCAAAATATACGCAGCTTAAAACGAAATATTTTGAGGGCTCTCGTAAAACACAGTGCACCTCTAGCAATGCTTCCTACAGGCCTATAACTCAGCGAAAAGGAGAAATCTCAGTTGTGGTAGAGAAAGACACTTATTCGCGTAAATATTTTCATCAAAGTGAAAATTCAATGTTATCCTCTACTTGCAATGAATTTATAATTTATCCAGATACAGAGCAAGTTATTTATGGAAATCAGGGGACAGTTGTACATTTTCCTGCCAATTGCTTTTCGACTCAAGGATTGGCGGACGTAAATGAAATTGAAATAACACTTTGTGAGTATTATACAATGGAGGATATATTGCTTTCTGGACTAACTACCGCAAGCGCGGATAGAATAATAGAAACGGGAGGTACAATTTATATTGAAGCGAGATATAAAAAGAAAATTCTCCATTTAAAGACAGATCATCCAATCGAAATATTTTTCCCTAGTGAAATGGATGAATTAAAAAATGGGATGAAACCATTTGAAGGAAAAAGTAGGGATGGATTAATTGATTGGGATATAGAGTCTAATGGAGATGTTAAGAAAATAAAAGAAGGAGCTCAGTTGTTTGGAGAAGAGCAAGATGTTGAAGATAGTTCAGATTGGGAAGGAGAAGAGATGTTCGGAGAAGGATATTATGCAGAAGCAGATGGTTACCTAATGAAGGTAGGTAAAATGGGTTTTATTAATTGTGATCGATTTTATGATTTTGTTGTAAAAACGGATTTAATAGTATCAGTTGATACCGATGTTAAAATGAGTTATCGTTTGGTATTTGACGATATTAAATCAGTACTACCTGGTTACGAATATTCACCCGAAGGGGATATGAAGTTTCCTGATTTACCAAAAGGTAAAAAAGCAACGATAATAGCGTATTCAATTTCTAAAAAAACGAAACAAGCGCAATTTGCCTATGCCCCAGTTAAATTAGGTGAACAGAAGAAGGTTTATTTAATCTCAAAGTCAATGAGTGTGTCTGATTTGCAGAAACAATTGTCTGCGCTGTTTTAAATCCGTGTTAATATAATTTATTCTATGCTTTTATATTAAGGTAGTATAAATATCTTTGTGGCAATGAACTCTATATTCAGTCCAAATAAAACGGTAGGAGTCTTAGGTGGTGGACAGTTGGGAAGAATGCTTTATCAAGCATCTATAAATCTTGATGTCCATCTAAAGTTTCTTGATCCGGATTCAAACGCACCATGCTCTAAGTATGATTTCCAACAAGGGGACTTAAACAGCGTAAAAGATGTTTTTGAATTTGGAAAGAATTGTGATATAGTTACCATTGAAATTGAGCATGTTTCTGTAGAAGGTTTGCGTAAGCTAGAAGCAGCAGGTGTAAAGGTTTTTCCTACTCCTGATTTGATAGAGATGGTTCAGGATAAAGGAGTTCAAAAAGATTTTTATTCAGCAAATAATATCCCAACCTCAAAGTATCAACTTTTCGATTCGGAATTAAAAATTGACTGGCCTATTCCATTTGTCCAAAAATTGCGCAAGGGTGGCTATGATGGAAAAGGAGTTGCAGTGATTAATCAGAAAGATAAATTACAGAATTTATTGCCTGGGCCAACTTTGGTCGAAGAGTTGGTTGAATTTGAAATGGAAGTTTCAGTAATTGTTGCTCGAAATACCAGCGGAGAGATAAATACTTTTCCGATGGTTGCAATGGAGTTTGATCCCGAAGCGAACCTTGTCGAGTTTTTGTATTCACCTTCTGGTTATTCTTCGGAAGTTGAAAAGCAGGGCTCACTTATCGCGAGGTCAATAGCAAAAAAATCTGATTTAGTAGGAGTCTTAGCGGTAGAAATGTTTTTAACAAAAGATGGGGATATATTGGTAAATGAAATTGCACCTAGACCGCATAATAGTGGTCATCAAACAATAGAAGGTAATATAACATCTCAATATGAGCAACATTTGCGGTCAATACTTAATTTACCTCTTGGAGAGACGGATATTATTATGCCTTCTGTAATGTTAAATCTACTAGGAGATAAAAATAGCTCTGGTAAAGTAGCTTATCCTGGTATGGATGAAGTGTTAAAACTAAAAGGTGTTTATCCTCATCTATATGGGAAATCAATTTCAAAACCATTCAGGAAAATGGGACATGTTACGGTGATAGATGAATCATTAGCCAAAGCAAAAGAAAAGGCGCTAAGAGTAAAAAAAATATTAAAAGTAATTGGTAAATAGAAATTCAAAATATTATGACAGAAGTAGGAATAATAATGGGAAGTAAGTCGGATTTACCGGTAATGCAAGATGCTGCAGATGTTTTAAAGGAGCTAGGAGTAGGATATGAAATTTCGGTAGTCTCAGCCCATCGGACTCCAGATAGGATGTATGCGTATGCAAAAAACGCTCGAGAAAGAGGTCTAAAGGTTATTATCGCCGGAGCCGGAGGAGCAGCCCACCTGCCTGGAATGACAGCTTCTTTGTGTACAATTCCTGTAATTGGTGTTCCCGTAAAAAGTAGAAACTCTATAGACGGTTGGGATTCAATTCTTTCTATTTTACAAATGCCCAATGGAATTCCTGTAGCAACTGTAGCGTTGAATGCATCTCAAAATGCAGGTATATTGGCTGCGCAAATTA
>Ga0209223_10003980_pt1 | contig 13758 bp, 10 predicted proteins | sample COG_06_FD_184750 | JGI IMG/M metagenome (GOLD analysis project Ga0209223, IMG submission 184750) | Pelagic Microbial community sample from North Sea - COGITO 998_met_06 (SPAdes) (version 2) | ecosystem: Environmental > Aquatic > Marine > Neritic zone/Coastal water | place: Helgoland, sampling...
TCTAATTGATAAAACAACTCTTCTGTTTCATTGTAATGGTAGTCTTTTCGGGCATTGGGTCCTCCAACAATCATGACAATATAATCTCCAGCTTCTTTGTATAGATTTTTGTTTCCTACAGGCGGCTTTAGTAATGCTCTGTTGTCTTTAATCCACTGATTTAAATTAAACGGTTTTTGAATTGCCATGGCTACACTTTTTTGTTATACTATAAAAGTACATCAAATTTACAATGTAAAAAACAGGGAGGCTCTTTTTTAGAATGTATGCCACAAAAAACTCCAACTAATAGTTTTGGGGCTAACTATCAATTGGAGTAACAAACAATAAATAAGTAGGTATTATTTTTTGTAAAATAGTTGGGTGAAATAATAGGTTCCGTTAGCGTTTGGCATGATGCCAAAACCAGAATGTGTGTAATCTCCCTCTATGTTTCTTTTGTGTGTTGGGCTATTTAACCAGGCCCTTACAACACTTTGTCCATCTTGGTAACCAAAGGCTACGTTTTCTCCCACCCTCTCTGCTCCTTGATATATTAGAGCCTGCTGGCGGTAGTAAAAATTATCATGGTTCATGTTTTCCACGGCAATCATATATTTTGTGTGTTCTACGGCATAGGCAGATCCATGTTGTTGATCTACCTCAATTGGGTTAAGACCTATAGAGCTTCTGTGCTGGTTAATATAGTATGTAATTTCTTCTGCCATTTCCCAGTTTGTTTCTTTTGCAAGATTTAGGTCAATGGTGTAATCTTCGATTATTTCTGTGGCCATGTCTTCTTTGCTGCAAGAAGCAAATGACATTAAAAAAACCATAGCAAGTAGGCTAAGTTTAATAGGTTTCATAATTTGGGGTCATCAAATTTGGGGCATGATGATAGTTCAAATATAAAACTTTATACAATACAAAAACACTTTAACCGATATTTATTGCATTTAATCGTGTTTATTTACGTTTTTTTAAAAGAGGAAATACTTAAATAATCCTCAAAACCCTCTTTAATAAAGGGTTTGTTGATAAAAAATAAAAAATGAAAAAAAATTAATTTTTCTCCATTTTTTATGCATTTAGTCGTGTTTTTAGAGCATTTAATCGTATTTATTGAGCAAAAAAAGAGTCAAAAACGTCAATTACTGCATCTGTAAATAAAAAAATCGATGAACTGCATCCTTTTTTCTTTGAAATTTTGGTTTATAAGGTAAAGGAGCTATTGTATAGTAAATAAGATGCTTATTTTAGTAGCATGAGAATATTTTTATTGTTTCTACTAACACTAGTATTAATAGCTTGTCAGCAATCTCCAAATCAAACCCTTTCTCTAAATGGCAATGATTGGCAATTTCAAGAGGTAGACTCTCAAAATTGGCAACCAGCTCAAGTTCCTGGAAGCGTCCAGTCAGACCTACTAAGGTTGGGCAGAATTCCAGATCCTTTTTTACTGAATAACCAAGACAGTATTCAGTGGGTGTCTGAAAAAGATTGGAGTTACAAAAAATCCTTTACTATTTCTTCTTCACTTTTAAAAGCAAAGCAGCATATCCTTAAATTTGAGGGCTTAGACACCTATGCAAAGGTGGTACTAAATGGTCACCTTATCTCACAAACCAATAATGCATTTAACTCCTATGAATTTAATGTAACCGAAATTTTACAACTTCAAAACACCTTAGAGGTAACCTTGTTTAGTACAGATGCTACAGAGGCAAAGGCCGCATTAAAATTAGGCTATACCCTCCCCGAAGGTCCAAGAGTGTTTTCTCGCAAACCACAATTTCAGTACGGTTGGGATTGGGGCCCAAAGATTAAAACCATGGGTATTTGGCGCGAGGTATCATTAGTGTCTTACAGCATGGCAAGACTTGAGGATGTATATATTAAAACCCAAGAAATAACAACTTCTCAGGCATTGGTAGAGGCAAACATTGAAGTGATGTCTTTTGAGGCAGATACGCGCTGTGTTATAGAGCTTGTAAATAATACCACAGGAGAAATACATTCTAAACCCATAACAACACTTGTAGGCACAAAGAATTACAGCATTCCATTTTCTATAAAAAACCCAAAACTCTGGTGGACACACAATCTTGGCACTCCCTTTTTGTATGATTTTACAATACACCTTAAAAAAGACAACACAATTCTAGAAACCCTTCACAAAAAACTAGGCATCAGGACCATACAGCTCGTTGCAGAAAAAGACAGCATTGGAGAAAGCTTCTATTTTAAACTTAACGGAAAACCGATATACTTAAAAGGGGCAAATTATATTCCGCAAAACATATTTCTCTCCCAGGTGCAGCCCAAGGACCGTGAGAAATTACTAGACGACGCTCTTCAGGCAAACATGAATATGCTACGCGTTTGGGGCGGCGGGGTGTATGAAGATGATTTGTTTTATGACCTATGTGATGAAAAAGGGATCTTAGTTTGGCAAGATTTTATGTTTGCTTGCGCAATGTACCCTGGAGATAAAGAATTTTTAACCAATGTTAAAAATGAGGCCATAGCCAATGTAAAACGGCTAAGACAACACCCAAGTATTGCCCTTTATTGTGGGAATAACGAAAACAGCGAAGGCTGGCACCGTTGGGGTTGGCAAGCAGATAAGACCCAAGCTCAAAAAGAAGAAATTTGGAACAGTTATCAAGCGGTTTTTAATGGTATTTTACCCAAAGTAGTAGATAGCTTACATGCTAGTATTTCATATTGGGAAAGCTCTCCCAAGTTTGGCAGGGGAGATAAACGGTATCAGTTTCAAGGAGATGCGCATGATTGGTGGGTCTGGCATGATGGCTATCCCTTTGAGCATTTTGAGCAGGAGGTACCTAGATTTATGAGCGAATTTGGGTTCCAGTCTTATCCGGGATATCAGGCTATCAAGTATTTCACCCAAGAGGATACCATCGATCTTTCTCATCCAAGTTTTAAAAGCCATCAAAAGCATTCTAGGGGTTTTGCCATTATTAAGCAGTACATGGAAAGAGATTTTCCAGTGCCAACAAACCCTGAAGATTACATATACGTGAGTCAGCTATTACAGGCTTATGGCATAACCAAAGGCATCAAAGCGCATCGCGGAGCAAAGCCATACAATATGGGGACTTTGTATTGGCAACTTAATGATTGCTGGCCTGCAGTTTCTTGGTCCAGCATTGATGGTTTAGGAAACTGGAAAGCTTTGCATTACAAGGTAAAACAAGCTTTTGAAAATAGAATAATCATCCCTTTTGAGCAAAACAACCTATTAAAAATTAAAGTGGTAGATGATGGCCCCATTACTTTAGGGCAGCCAATGCACGTTGAGTTTTATGATTTTAACGGAAATATCCTGCACCAAACACCCACAAAATCTGTGCGAACCTTTAATGAGAAAAACCAAGTAGTCTATCAGGTAGATTTAAGTGAGATTGAGTTTGACCCAAAACAGACCTACGCAAAGATTTTATTTGGGGAAACTCAAGGGGTACATTATTTTGCAAAACCAAAAGATTTAGCCCTAGGCGAGGAGGGTTTTGACATGAAGACCAATATAGTTTCTCAGGGCGTTGAAATTTCACTTAAGGCTGCAACACTGCAAAAAAATGTATTTTTATATACAAACACTCCAGGGCACTTTACAGACAACTTTTTTGATTTGTTGCCTGGCCAGGAAAAGAAAATCATTTTTTTAACCAAAGATCCACAATCCACAATACTACAATTTAAAACCCTCAATGCACTACAGTACTAAAACAAGCCACTTTTATAGCCTCCCATTATTTTTACTATTGGGCCTTTTTATTTTGACCAACAGTTGTGCTCCCAAAAAGAGTAAACAACTTCTAGTTACCCAGGCTAACATTATTCCAGCCCCGCAACAACTAGAAATAGGCGGTGGTAATTTCACCTTAACCAAAACAAGCACACTCTTTGCAATCCCAGAATTTAAAACAGCCTCAAATTTCTTAAAAGCATACCTTTTTAATGGCGCTGGAATTGATCTAATTTCTGCTCCACAAACTGCCGCAACTATTGTAATTATTAAAGACACTTTGTTGCCAAAAGAAGGGTATACGCTCACTATTTCTAAAAAACGCATTACAATTAAAGCCTCAGACGGCGCGGGCGCTTTTTATGCAATTCAGAGTTTGCGCCATATACTACCTCCAGATGTAGAACAAGAACACACATCTGGAGTTGACACTATAACGATTCCTTGTTTAGAAATTAAAGATGCCCCTGTGTTTGCATATCGCGGTATGCATCTTGACGTATCCCGCCATTACTTTCCAAAAGAGTTTATTAAACAATATATAGCTGAGTTGGCGGCCTTAAAAATGAACACCTTTCATTGGCATCTAACAGATGATCAAGGGTGGCGTATAGAAATAAAACAATATCCAGATCTCACAGGTAAAGGAGCCTATCGGGAAGAAACATTAATAGGGCATTATAACGACACACCTCAACGCTTTGACGGCAAGCCCTATGGAGGGTTTTACACCCAACAAGAGGTTAAAGAAATTGTTGCCTTTGCCAAAGAACATCATGTAACTATAATTCCAGAAATTGAACTTCCTGGACATGCCCAGGCTGCTATTCATGCCTACCCAGATTTAGGATGTACTAAAGAGCAAGTTGCAGTGGCAACTAAATGGGGCGTGTTTGAAAACATCTATTGCCCAAAGCCAGAGACCTTTACTTTTCTTAAAAATGTACTAGATGAGGTGATGGAATTATTTCCTGGAGCGTATATCCATATTGGAGGCGATGAGGCCCCTAAAACAAACTGGAAGGCCTGCCCTAATTGTCAAAAACTCATTACAGAAAAAAACCTTATAAATGAGCACGGTTTGCAAAGCTATTTTATAACAGAAATAGAAAAGTATATTAATTCTAAAGGCAAAAAAATTATTGGCTGGGATGAAATTTTGGAAGGCGGCCTAGCTCCAAATGCTACTGTGATGTCTTGGAGAGGAACCCAAGGAGCAGTTGATGCGGCAAAGCAAGGGCATGATGTAATTTTAACGCCAACCTCACATGCCTATTTTGATTATTACCAGGCCACCCACCAAGATGAACCTACAGCCATTGGCGGCTATCTACCTTTAAAAAAGGTGTTTGGCTTTAACCCTATTCCTGTAGCGTTGCAAAATACAGATGCCGCAACACATGTCTTAGGCGCCCAAGGGAATCTCTGGACCGAATACATGGCCACCCAAGATCAAGTTGAGTACATGACATTTCCTAGAATTTTTGCCATGAGTGAGGTTCTTTGGAAGGGCCCAACCAATGATTTAGAGAAGGATTATATTAATTTCTTATCAAGACTAGAGCCTCATTTACAGCGCTTAGATACCAAACATATAAACTACGGAAATCACCTTTATGATCTAGAAGGAGGGGTTTTAAAAAATCAAGGTGTAGTAACTTATGCACTTACCACACCAACCCAAGGCAAAGAAATTAAGTACCGTATTAACACGCAAGAGGAGCAAACCTATGAGGCACCCTTTGGTATTTCACAAGATGCAATTATTACTGGGCAAGTATACAAAGAGGGGAAAATAGTTGGAAGAGCCTTTACAGATACCATTGTATACCATAAGGCAATTACAGCAACAGTAGCTTTAAATGTAGCCCCACACCCTTCTTATAGCGCAGGAGGAACCCCTGCTCTTATTAATGGGATCTCTGGAAGCAATACACGCTTTGGAGATAAAGAGTGGCTAGGCTTTTGGGGAGAGGATTTGGAGATTACCATCAGCTTTGCAAACCCCACAAAAATTTCTAAAATAAGCACACGTTTTTACAATGCCAATGGGCAGTGGTTGTATGCTCCTAAAGAAATTGAAATCCAGACCGATTATGGGCTATTGCCAAAGGTTAATCTACCAAGTACTAATCAAACCATTTTGGATGTAAACCTTAAGGTGGGGGTTACTACTTCTTTTATTAAGTTTTCCATTCCTAGCTATGGCATTATTCCAGATGGCTTGCAGGGTGCTGGAAATAAAGCATGGACCTTTATTGACGAGATTGTGGTAGAGTAATTACTGCTTATTCACAACTGTAGAGGAGGCTTGGTCCAAACACATTACCGTTAAATCTGCAATATTTACATGAGGGGGTCTTGTGATAGTAAAGTAGATAACATCTGCAATGTCCTGAGGCTGTAATGGCGTGAAGTTTTGATATACCTTACTTGCCCGCTGAGTATCTCCTTTAAAGCGTACTTCGCTAAACTCGGTTTCTACTAGTCCTGGATTTATAGCCCCTACTTTAATACCTTTCCCGTTAAGATCTAGACGCATGCCTTGATTTATAGCATCTACGGCATATTTGCTGGCGCAATACACGTTGCCATTTGGATATACTTCTTTTCCAGCTGTAGATCCAATATTGATAATATGTCCAGAAGCCTTTGCAATCATTTTGGGTATGATGGCCTTAGAGACATACAATAGTCCTTTTACATTGATATCTATCATAGCATCCCAATCATCACTCGATCCAGACTCAATACTATCTAGCCCATGTGCATTACCAGCATTATTAATTAAAATATCAACGGTGTTAAACCCTTTTGGTAAATTGTTTAGTAGTGAATCTACACTTTCTTTATCACGCACATCAAAACAAAGAGTATGCACATTTGTATGCAAAGACAGCTCTTTTGCAATAGCCTCTAGCCGGTCTTGGCGTCTTCCACACAAAATTAAGTTGATGTTGTTTTTAGCAAATAAGGTGGCCGTTGCACGTCCAATACCAGAGGTGGCACCTGTAATTAGAGCAGTTTTTTTCATAAGAGTTAGCAAAACTAAAACAGCGCCTGATCCTATTGTTGGAAAACCATCCTTCTAGGGGAGCATATTTTAGAAATTAATAACTACAAATGTACGTGCTAAAAGTGATAAAAAACAGTCTTAAAATTTTATTAACAAACTTGACTTCAAGCATTAGTTACCTTACATTTAGACCCTAGAAAAAAAATTGAAATTTAACGTAACTTGTTTATTAAAATTTCGTCTTTAGTATTGAGCAGTATTACCCGCTTACAGCAAGCAAATCAATGCTAATAAAAAATCATTAGAGAAATAGTAATAATTCTAAGACAACAAAACAGGACTATGGAACAAATAACTACGCCCACAGATATTGGCGCATTGAACGATAAAATTGAGAAAGAAAGTGCTTTTGTAGACATTCTCACCATGGAAATGAACAAGGTAATTGTGGGTCAAAAACACATGATTGAACGACTGCTTATTGGACTGCTGGGCCAAGGACACATATTGTTAGAGGGTGTTCCTGGATTAGCAAAAACACTAGCGATTAACACGCTTTCTCAAGCTGTAAAAGGGAGTTTTAGTAGGGTGCAATTTACCCCAGATTTACTGCCTGCAGATGTGGTAGGGACCCTTATATACAACATGAAGGACAATGATTTCAGCATTAAAAAGGGGCCAATTTTCGCCAACTTTGTGTTGGCAGATGAAATTAATAGAGCGCCTGCAAAGGTGCAATCTGCGCTTTTAGAGGCCATGCAAGAAAAGCAGGTAACTATTGGTGATACCACCTTTGTGCTAGACAAACCATTTCTAGTAATGGCGACCCAAAACCCTATAGAGCAAGAAGGAACCTATCCACTTCCAGAGGCCCAAGTAGACAGGTTTATGCTAAAAACGGTAATTAAATATCCAACCCTTGAAGATGAACAATTAATTATACGCCAAAACCTAAAAGGAGGATTTGAAAAAATCAATCCTGTGGTTACTGTAGCTCAAATTTTGCGTGCACAAGATGCAGCTAGGGAAGTATATATGGATGAGAAAATAGAAAAGTACATTCTAGATATCATCTTTGCGACCCGAACCCCAGAGCATTACAAACTAGCAGAGTTGAAACCCCTTATAAGTAACGGAGCTTCTCCTCGTGGTAGTATCAACCTTGCTGTAGCTGCAAAGTGCTATGCGTTTATTAAAAGAAGAGGCTATGTAGTACCTGAAGATGTTCGTGCCGTGGTACATGATGTACTTCGTCACAGAATAGGGATTACCTATGAGGCTGAGGCAGAAAATGTAACTACAGAAGACATCATCAACAAGATTGTAAATGTCATTGAAGTACCCTAGTTAAGTTTTTAAAACTTTGCTTAAAAAACTGTTTATCCTTTTTAGGATAAAGGCATTACAAAATCCAATTACACGTTCTCACCAATACCATGGATACTAAAGAGCTCTTAAAAAAAGTACGAAAAATTGAAATCAAAACACGCCGCTTAAGCGATCATGTTTTTGGTGGAGAGTACCACAGTACTTTTAAGGGGCGCGGAATGACCTTTAGCGAAGTGCGCCAATACCAGTATGGTGATGATGTGCGAAGCATAGACTGGAATGTAACGGCACGATACAACGAGCCGCATATCAAAGTCTTTGAAGAAGAGCGGGAGCTTACCCTAATGCTTATGGCAGATATTAGTGGGTCTGAGTTTTTTGGGACAGATGCCCAGTTCAAAAACGAAATCATTACAGAGATTGTAGCCACCCTTGCTTTTTCTGCAATGCAGAACAATGATAAAGTAGGGATTATATTATTTACAGACCAAATAGAGTTGTTTGTGCCTCCAAAAAAAGGGAAATCACACATTTTGAGAATTATTAGAGAATTGCTTGAGTTTAAACCCAGCAGTAAAAAGACAGACCTTAGCCAAGCACTCAAATATCTTAGTAATGTCATGAAGAAAAAGGCTATTGTTTTTGTGCTTTCAGATTTTATGACACAAGGGTATAAAGACACCCTTAAAATTGTTGCTCGCAAACATGATGTAACGGGTATACGGGTATTTGACCGTAGAGAACAAACCCTGCCTAACCTAGGAATGGTACAAATGCTTGACCAAGAAACGGGAGAGGCGATGTTGGTTCATACCGGCTCTAAAGGGGTGCGTGAGCAGTATGCAGCCCATCACAAACAAGGGGTTGCCTACTATGAAGATGCTTTTGCTAAAAGTGGTGCAGGTGCAATAGCTTGCAGGGTGGATGAAAGTTACGTGAAAAAATTATTAGGGTATTTCAAAAGAAGATAGCATCATTGAAAAAAGCAAACAACATATCAATTTTTAAAAATAAATGTGCTACAGTACTGGCTGGGCTTTTGTTTTTTCTTGCTTTTTCTGCAACAGCACAAGTAATTACAAAGGCAGACACCACTGCCATTAAAATAGGAGAAGAGTTGCGTATATCTTTCGAGATTCAAGCAGATTCCACAGATTTGGTTGTATTTCCAGATCAACAAAGTTTTTTGCCTCTAGAGGTCATAGAAAGCTACGCGACAGATACCACCTACAGTAATTCAAAAATCAACTACAGAAAACAATACGGCCTCACCCAGTTTGATTCTGGCAGCTATACCATACCTAGGCAAAAAATAATATTTAACAATAAGTTTTTTCTTTCAGACACTATCAATGTTGAGGTGCGTGATGTAGCCATTGACACTACAAAACAAAAAATGTTTGATATAAAGCCAGCAATGGAAGTAGATAAAGCTCCATTTCAAGTTCCTACCGGTATCTATTGGCTTATTATATTGGTAGGGGCAGTAGTAGCTATTTGGTATTTTTTAAAGCGCAAAAAACAAAAAGCCGAAGCCAAAAAACAACTACCTCCATATCAAGAGGCTTTGGTGGCCCTAGAGGAGCTGGATAGCTCGCAGTATTTACTGCAAAACAATGCCAAAGAGTACTATAGTTTTTTAACAGAAATTGTAAAAAGATATCTAGATAGAGAGGTAGATGATGCGGCACTAGAGAGTACAACACAGGAGCTTATAGAGAGGTTAAACATATTAAAAAAATCAGGAAATTTTGATTTTCAATCACAAGACATAAAACATCTAGAGACTATTTTAAAAAGAGCAGATTTAGTGAAGTTTGCAAAAATGCAACAAGGTTCTGGGCAAGCCCAGGCAGATAGATCTAGGGTTGAAGAAATTATAAGCAATACCCACAAAGCTGTTCCAGAGCCAACCCAGGAAGAATTAATGCAAGACACCTTGTATCAACAAGCATTGCAAAAAAAGAAATTACGCAAAAAAATAGTTCTTGCTGGGTCAAGCCTTGTACTTGTTTTAATGATTAGCGCTGCTGTTTTTTCTAGCCTCTATGGGTTTGCCGCTTTAAAAGAAACGGTTTTTGGAAATTCATTAAAAGACACATTAGATGGGCGTTGGTATAAAAGCCAGTACGGTGCTCCGGGGCTTATTATTAACACCCCAGAGATATTAGTAAGGCAAATACCAAAAAACGCCAAAGACAGTATTCCATCGCCTAGAAGCGGGAGTAGGTTTGCCTATGGCGCCATAGGAGAGGACCTTTATATTTCGCTCTCCATTACAAAAGCAACTCAGCAGGCTTCTCAAGAGAATCAAGGGGTAGCGATTGATGCTGAAATAGAACAGGCTCTTGAGACCCTAGAAAATGCTGGAGCATTAAATGTAGTGGTAAAACAAGAGGCCTTTTCTTCAGATGAAGGATTAAAGGGAGTAAAGGCGTATGGAGATTTTAACTTGAAATTACCAAACGGAGACATTTCCAAAGAGAAAATGAGTTATGAAATGCTGCTGTTTGATCAGCAAAACACCATACAGATGGTTACCGTTGTTTTTGAGAGAGACCTTGAGTATGCCAACCAAATAAAAGAAAGAATCATAAGCTCCATAGAGGTGCCGGTTTCAGCAGAGGCCCAGAATAAAAAACAACCACAAGATGCTCAATAATTTTGAATTTGTTAATCCAGAGCTATTCTGGTTGCTATTGCTACTTCCAGTGGTTGGACTTTGGTATTTTTTAAAACGAAACAAACAAACCCCAAGTCTTAGAATATCTAGTATTCAAGGGTTTAAAACTTCAAAGAACTGGCTTGCCAAGCTAAGGCCTTTGCTTTTTTTACTTCGGTTGTTAGCCCTAGCCGCTATTATTGTAGCCATGGCAAGACCAAGAACTGTAAGCCAAACGACAAGAACCGTTAGCAACAAAGGGATAGACATTGTAATGGCCATTGATGTCTCGGCAAGTATGCTTGCCAGAGATTTAAAACCCAATAGGTTAGAGGCTTTAAAAAATGTGGCTTCGGGTTTTATTAAAGACCGTGTTACAGACCGTATAGGCCTTGTAGAATATGCAGGAGAGAGTTACACGAAAACGCCACTAACAAGTGATAAAAGCATTGTGTTAACCTCTTTAAAAAGTATTGAGTATAACACAATAATAGAAGGTGGAACAGCAATTGGTTCTGGCCTTGCAACAGCCGTAAACAGATTAAAAGAGAGTCGTGCAAAAAGTAAGGTGATTATACTCCTGACAGATGGTGTTAACAATACCGGGTTTATAGACCCCAAAATTGCCAGTGAGCTCGCCAAAGAATTTGAAATTAAAGTGTATACCATTGGTTTGGGAACCAACGGTATGGCACAAAGCCCAATTGGCATTAGGGCTGATGGGAGTTTCCAATACGGCATGCAACAAGTAGAGATTGACGAAACACTGTTAAAAGAAATTGCAAAGACAACTGGAGGCAGGTATTTTAGAGCCACTAGTAATACCAAACTAGCAGAAATTTACACAGAAATTAATGCCCTAGAAAAAACAGATATAGAGGAGTTTAAATACACAAATTACACAGAACTTTATAGACCTTGGGCGCTTTGGGCTTTGGCTTTGTTTTTGTTTGAACTCTTTTTACGTTACACCCTTTTTAGAAGTTTTATATAAATTATGTACCAACTAGAACAACCCATTTATTTTTATGTGCTATTTGCCTTACCGGCAGTGATAGCGGTTTACTTGTTGGTGGTACTTTGGAAAAAAAGAGCGCAGCGTAGTTTTGCAAACAACACCTTGCTTGATGTGTTAAGTCCAAGTAAATCGATCTTTAAGGGAAGTTTAAAACTTGTGCTTGCACTACTGGTTTTGGCATGTATGAGCTTTGCTTTAGTGAATCCAAAAATTGGAACGAAACTCGAGACGGTAAAAAGAGAAGGAGTTGATGTTGTATTTGCCCTAGATGTATCAACAAGTATGCTAGCGGAAGATATAGCTCCCAACCGTTTAGAAAAATCAAAACAGTTAGTACGCCAGATAATTAACACTCTTGCCGGAGATAGAATTGGAATTATTGGTTACGCTGGCAGTGCATTTCCGCAGGTGCCAATAACCACAGATTTTTCATCTGCACGCCTTTTTTTGTCTGGAATGAACACCAACATGGTAAGCTCTCAGGGTACTGCCATGACCCAGGCCATAGAAATGGCAGAAACCTATTACAATGACATTGAACAAAAAAATAGGGTTTTGTTTTTAATAAGCGATGGTGAAGATCATCAGGGAGACTATGCAAGTATTGCCGCTCAGGCTACTAAAAAAGGCATAAAAATTTATACCATTGGAGTAGGAACCACAGCGGGAGCTAGAATTCCTTTAAAGCGCGCGGGTGTATTACAATCCTACAAAAGAGATCAAGACAACCAGGTGGTTATTACCAAACTCAATAAAGAGACCTTGCAAGAGATTGCGCAGGCTGCAAATGGCGAGTATCTGGATGGCAGCAACACAAAAGAGCTTGTAGAGCAAGTACAAAACATATTAGCAGGTATGGATAAAAAGGAGTTTGACGCAAAGCAATTTTCAGACTTTAAAGATCAGTTTCAATGGTTTTTGGCAGGCGCTTTATTATTTTTAGTACTTGATGTGTTACTTTTAGAGCGCAAAACCAAATGGATCAACAAACTCAATTTGTTTAATCAACAAAAAACAGATTCGTAATGTCTTACAGCTTAAAAAACACAAACCACACATATATTGGCAACAGCCACTACAAGACCTTTTTAAAAAGAACTTGTTTGTATATCATCATAGTATGTAGCGCTATACAAATGACCTCACAGACTAAGGTTTCTCAGGTATTAGAACAAGATGCCTTGCAGGCAGCCCTGCACCTAAGCCAAGGCGCTCTTGCCATAGAAAACAATGAATTTATTACCGCAGAAGTTGCTTACAGGAAAGCCATCGCTATTGAGGAGAATAAGGCAACAGGAAGCTACAATTTAGGGAACGCTTACTACAAAAAAAGTAAAAACGAAGAGGCGCTTAGTAGGTTTGTAAATGCAGCAAAAGTTGCAACTACTAAACCACAACGCCATCAAGCTTTCCATAACTTAGGGAATGCGCTTATGAACCAAAAAGAGTATTCTGGAGCAGTTGAGGCTTATAAAAATGCCCTTAGAAATAACCCCTCTGATGATCAAAGCCGCTACAACTTAGCCCTAGCTAAAGATCTGTTAGAGAAAAACCCGCCACAAGAAGGGGAGGATGATCAAGAAAAAGAGCAAGACAACCAAGACAAAAAAGATCAGCAAGATAAAAAGGACGACAAAGATAAAGACCAAGAAAAAGACCCTAAGGACAACCAAGATCCAGAGGATAAAAAAGGGGATGACCAAGAAGACAAAAAAGAGCCGCAGGAACCTAAAGACCCTAAAGACGAGCAATCAAAAAAAGACCAACAACAACAGCAGCCTGCTGATGGGCAGTTGTCTCCTCAACAGGTGAAAAACCTTCTTGAGTCTATGAACAATCAAGAAAAGAAAGTTCAAGACAAAATCAACGCAAAAAAACAAAAGGGAGTAAAAATAAAATCTGAAAAAGATTGGTAACATGAACAGACAAAAACACATATGGTTTTTTCTTTTTGTTGTGTTATTTGCCTTCACATCACAAGC
>Ga0209223_10003981_pt1 | contig 13756 bp, 11 predicted proteins | sample COG_06_FD_184750 | JGI IMG/M metagenome (GOLD analysis project Ga0209223, IMG submission 184750) | Pelagic Microbial community sample from North Sea - COGITO 998_met_06 (SPAdes) (version 2) | ecosystem: Environmental > Aquatic > Marine > Neritic zone/Coastal water | place: Helgoland, sampling...
TTGCAATATTCTAAAAGATTAATGGTGCCCAAGAGATTATGCTCCATCAGTTGTCTGCTGGATGATTGCCCATCAATACCAGCGAGAACGGATGGATTTGCTGCACAATCGATCACCCAGTCGACTTTAGGTAGACCATCAATATCAGATTGAGAGCGAATATCACCTCGGATGAGATCGATTCCAAGATCGGATAATTGAGAGGTATTTAATTCAGATCCTTTCCTGGAAAAATTATCGAGTCCAATGATTTTCAAATTGGTATGACTTTGCAAAAGTCTTTCTGCGATTGAAAAACCTGCAAAGCCACAGATTCCGGTAATGAGAACCTTCATTTTTTCAGAAATTGTATTTTAGAAGAAAATCTTTGGTAAACTTCGATTAATCTATCGTTTTCCAATGCAAATAAGTATTCATTTTTTCCTAAATAGGCATTTGGAAAGTACTCAGGGTCTTCATCAAGTGTTATTGGTTGCTCGGATTCAGGATATGTTTCTTCAATTATCAGGGAATGATGGTAGTTTGTATCTTTATTCAATCCAAATGCTGATCTTTTGGTACTTATTAATAAAAGTGTAATTGCAAGTGCTAAATTCCCGAGCATGGGAAAGCTTTTAAATTCCTTTTGAGTTAATTTCTGAACAATGCAACCCAATCCGTAGGCAACTAGAAAGATGAGTGCTGATTCTTTGGGGATAAAATAGCGATCCACGAAAAGGTTGAGCTGGGAAATGTGGGATATTAGCCAAAATATAAAAGGTACGGAAAACCAAAGAAATGATGTGATTATAACTGGTCTTGAACAACTAGTTTCTTCCTTTGGAAGAGTATCAGTATTTCCTTTGGAATTACTTGATATTATAAATGCTAAACAGGGAATTATGATTGTAAGAAAAAGAATCGAATCATTGTAACTAGATATCAGATTTGAGAGTCCGTTTGGTTTTGGCCAGGTATTTAAAACCGACTTTTGTTCAGTTAAATAAAAAAGGTAAGAAACGATAGAGACGAGCCAACACAGAGCAATAGATATGGGAACTCTTTTCCACAATCCTGTGTTCTTAGATGTTAAAAAGTAGGCGAGTCCGCTCAAAAAAGAGAATATGATCCCTATGTAATGTACTTGGCAGAGGCAAAAGTGGCCAAGGAATGTGAACCATTTATATTTTTTTACTGTAAGATTATTTAAACTTTGTATGTACAAAACCCATGCTCCGCATGCAAAAAACATAGCGTAATGGCGTGCTTCCTGTGCCTGAGAAAGTAAAAGGTTAGATTGGGATGCAACTAAGGTTGTTACCACAAAAGCACAGGTCGCACCAAAAAATCTCCTTGTGAGCAAAAAAGAGAGAACAATTCCAATGATAATAAAAACTAGGCTTTGTATTCTGAGCTGTTCAATCGAAGTTGGAAAAACGAGTTGGATGCAAAAATTGAATAAAAAGTAGAGTGGGGGAGAGAAATTGATTCCCGTTAACATGGAGTCATAGAACTCTGAAAAACTGTCATGCCATACTCCGTAGTAAGAGTAGCACTCATCTACCCATGGTGCTTTCTTGGTTTGAAGGTGAAAGGACAAAGATACAAAAATAAAAAGGAATAAGGTTACTCCTAATTGTGTGATTTTACCCTTCACTAATTACCTGAAAAATGAAAAACGAACTCAAGGAGTTTAAGTATTAGTGAAAAGTATTGAAGCTTATTCCTAATCACGAAATAAGCACGAAGTTTTTATTTGTTTTGTGGCGAGAAAAAAATAAGCTAAATACAATGATTAAACCTGGGGTGTAGAGGGGGTGAAGCTTAAGGCGACTGAAGCACTTTGGGTGAATGTATACGCTTGTATTCAACAACCTTATGAACTGGGTCTGTAATGTAGTCTTCTCTGGATTTTGTAAGGTAATTATTGGCTTCTAAACCAGTAAAGGGTTGACCAATTGTTTTAATAAAAAGAAATTCTTCCCATGCTTCAGTTATCTTATTTTGATGTATAAGATTCTTGGGTAGGTAGGCCTTAAGGCGCACAGCTTGTTCATTATCGGATGTATGATAGTGAAGATTTGGTAATCCACCGTATTGGTAGCATAACCATAGTATGAGATCGTCTGTGATAATGGGAAGAGGCTCTTTCTTCAACCGAGGGTCAGGGAAAAGTGCGTAACTGTACTGCTGAGGCTTAGTGAAAATGTGTTCGAACTCTTTTGCGTGGGTGGTTAGCGAAACGAAACTAGCACAGGCACAGATAAAAAGAGGAATCATCTGAGATAGCCTGCTGAATCTAAACCGAGCAAAGTGAGAAAGGATTGGCAAAAAGAGAAACGCTGGAAGAAGCAGGGTGGATAAGTAGTAGCGAGGAAGGAAAAAAAAGTTGGCTATGACTCTCGATCCAACGAATCCCAGTATGGGAACCAGAGCAAGTGCGAGGAGCATAATGGTAGCAATACGATGAAGCGGGACGGCAGTCTTCTCAAATGGCATCCGACTTGCCATGTAGAAGCCCCATGCAGACAGTGCAGACAAAAGCAGACAGACTCCAGGAGCCATTGTCTTGGCAAGAAAGTCTTTGGCGACGGAAAGGGAGGCGTAAGGAATAATAGCCAAAGCATTACCGAATTTTGTTTGTTCCATTAAGAGCGGAAGAGTAGTGAGAGTGAATGCTGTTCCGGCTACTAAGTAAGTGATGAACAAATGTTTTCGAGAATGGTTGGTTGCTGCCACATGGGCTATTCCGATTATCGCTGAACTTATGGCGAATGTATAGTGGATGGATGGAACTAATAGGCAGCTAAGACCCAAGGCAACCAGGTCTGCTATTGAGCAAGTGCGCTCTTCTGAGCGGCGAATCAGCCAGAGAAATAGCACCGTTGCGGCATAGGCGGCACCGTAGGGGCGTGCTTCGTAGGAGTAAGAGAGGAAAAAGTCGGAGGGCATCGTCACTGCCAAGGCAAGACAGGCGGCCCAAGTCTTTGGCAGATCGAAACGAAAAAATTGATATAGGATAATGATGCTTCCACACATGAAGAGAGAAGATAGCATTCTACAGGGCAAAATCGGTTCTTCCAAGTGTCCGAAGAGAAGTTTGCATAGGGCGAAGTACAAAGGGGGCATGCGGTTTAGGCCGCTTGTCGTCCGCTCCCAAAAGGAACTCCAAGTCTCCCCCTGTATGTGAAAATAGGTGAAGATTTCGTCGCACCAAACGGGTCGGGTACACGCCATGTACCAAGAAAACGAAAAATGAGCCAGACAGCAGAAGAACAGCAGGAGAGGGACGACCCGGTTCGATTCGAAGATGCTTTGCATTCGCGAGTTCGCCTCGAAGATTTTCATTTGGTAGTGGAGGAGGGGGGAGCAAGATGAGAGGCGAGGAGTTGGGCGAATCGGCGCGAACCTTGGGAGGTTAAGTGGCAAACATCGTCGAAGTTTGCTGCTTCGCCATGGATGTGGTCGGCGATTTCTACGCAAGTGATTTTTTCTTCGGAGGCGAGGCGGCGTATTATTTTGTTGTGTAGTTCCAATCCGAGTCGAATGTTCTTGGGGTGTCCCCATGCTTCAACGGAAAGACGGTGAGCATTATAGTCGAGGTTTTTGGCGTAAAAAGCATCTTTACTGTAGTCGGGGGGCACATGATAGGCATAGGTTGCGAGAACGAGTTCATCCCCTCGTTTTTCTGCCAAGTTTGCTATAGCCTTGAGGTTGCAATGGAAGGCTTGCTCGGTTTTAATTAAGTCTCCAAACTTCCTGTGTTCGTATTGTTCGTCGTCATCTTTTCGGGTGAGCTTAAACCAAGCGTGTTCGACCATGAAGGAGGTGGCGAGGAAGGAGAGTTCGCGATGACGGACAAGTGGGTTGACTGTGCGGTACCAGTGGATATGGGAGTAGTCCTGTTGGAAACGATCTTCTGGGTAGTTGTTCATGCGGAGTTCGTTGATGCCGTGGTAGACGAAAACCTTGTCGAATACATGTCCTTCAAGTAGCCGATATTTTATAAGGCTATCTCGAGTTGTGTGGGCTGGGATTGCCAAATTATGAATTTTCACATTCTTTGAGGAATTTGAAAGCAGAATTTTTAACTCTTTTTCTACGCTTCCCCATGCTGGATGTAGGACCGATGCACCAAGCAGTAGTATATCCCACTTAGATGACGAAGGTGGGCTTACAGAAGTAGATTTCATTTCCGGATAATAGAAAAGAGAAGTGGATGATGGGTCTATAAAAGAGGAGTCTCGGCGCAGGCTTAGGTAGATTCTGGAGGCTACTTCAATGAGGAAAAAAAACACAAGTATGTTTATTAGCAGAATTTTTAACGATTTGTTAATAGAAGAAGAGGTAATTGATTTGTTTTTAAGTTTTTTTGATCTCATGGCTATTTCACCAAAGAGTATATAGGAAAGGGGCAAGAGGACTATTAGAAGCTAGAATTAGCAGTCCAAATAAAAACAAAATCAGAAGCATAGGTATCATCCAGTATTTTTTGTTTTCGATCAGCATCCTTAATAACTCTGCTCCAAAAAAGCGGTTACGCTTATGCTTTAGTTTATCTTCTAGTTTTGAATTATTCATGAATTTAAAGAGGTAGATGTAGCATCAGAATTGTTCGTGACAATTATCAATGGTGGTATGTTTATTCGTGCGGGTTCGATAGCCATTGAGTGGTTTTGTAGCTGGTGAGCGCCGGAGTAGGAGATCCTTGCCAAATAAGCGTCGTAGTAGGCCAAATGGTAACACTGCAAAAATAAAAGCACTTATGAGAGAAAGCCGAGTCAGGTTTCTTTCCAAGAAGTACATCAATGCACTGCTTATTTTACGAATGATAGTTCCAATACGAATGGAAAAAGCACATGGAAGGGCAATAATCCACCCCAATAAAAGAAAACTAAAGAAAATTTCCAACCGCCAATCCTCAGTCAAGAGCTTGTAAATTACCAACCAAAGGAATCCTGCGAACGGAAATCCCCAGAAGAGTCGTAGTGCAAAAGCTCTAAGTTCTTTTATCTTGGTTGAAGACTTTTTTTTATCCTCCACTTTTTTTATTATTCAGAAGCAAGACATAAGATTCAGTCGAGTTCAAAGCGGTTTAGGTAAGTGTTTTTCTTTTCATGAGATATCAAGGGCTGTTTATCTTTATACAGGATATGATTTCCAAGTACAAGGATGTCCATTTCCGTTGCCAGAAAGCAGTTGTAGGCTTCTTCTGGAGAATTAACAATAGGCTCTCCTCGTACATTAAAGCTTGTATTGACGAGAGCAGGGCAACCGGTTTTAGCCTTAAAGGCTCGCAAAAGATGCAGGATTCTTCCGTGACGATTATCAACAGTTTGAATGCGGGCTGACATGTCCACATGCGTAATGGCAGGGAGTTCAGAACGCGGTACATTCACACGTTTAATAAGATCTTGGGATCGTTGACATTCTACTTCCTCAGGTTGAAGCTTCCGAATTTTACTTTCATTTAGGTTTGAGACGAAAAGCATGTAGGGGGAGGGAGATTCTATTTCGAAATATTCGCTGGCATGTTCTGCCAATATTACAGGAGCAAAAGGACGAAAAGATTCCCGGTATTTAATGCTAAGATTCATTTTTGCCTGCATTTTAGGGTTGCGTGGGTCGCCAAGAATACTGCGTGAACCTAGGGCACGAGGACCGAACTCCATCCGACCCTGAAACCAACCAACCACTTGCCCTTCTTCAATGGCATGCACAGTTGCAGCCAGAAGTCTTTCTTCGTCTTCGAAGTATTCATAGATTGCTTCAGAATTCTTGAGAAAAGCACCAATCTCCTCTGAACTATAACTTGGGCCTAGAAAAGAGCCCCGCATGGAGTCGGGTTTTTCAGGATTACGGTTGTTTTCAAGAAGTTGATATTGGGCGTATAAGGCGGCTCCTAATGCTCCGCCTGCATCTCCGGACGCTGGTTGTATCCAAATATCTTTAAAAAGTCCGGAACGGGCAAGCTTGCCATTTGCCACACAATTAAGTGCAACACCACCCGCCATGCAAAGTTGGTCGAGGTTTGTTTCGTCTCGCAGGTGGGTAGCTGTTTTTAGGATTATTTCTTCAGTTGCCGCTTGTATGGAGGAGGCAAGGTCTGCGTGGCTAGCTTCCAAACGAGATTCCGATGCTCTTGGCCTTCCACCAAAAAGTTGATTAAAACTATCCGATGTCATGGTTAACCCTTGGCAAAAGTTAAAGTAATCCAGATTGAGTCGGAAGCTACCATCTTCATGAAGATCTAGCAATTCCTTAAGAATCGTATCCTTGTGAACAGGAGATCCGTAAGGAGCAAGTCCCATTAGCTTATATTCTCCCGAATTTACCTTGAAACCGCAAAAGTAAGTAAAAGCACTGTAAAGTAGACCAAGGGAATGCGGAAAGAGTTGCGATTGCTCTAGCCGTATTTGGTTTCCGTGCCCAGAGCCAAGGGTTGTACAGTCCCATTCGCCGACTCCGTCCATAGTGAGAATGGCTGCCTCTTCGAAAGGGGAGGGGAAGAAGGCGGAGGCGGCGTGGGACTCGTGGTGACGGGTAAAGAGGATGGGTCCCTCGTAATGAGGTTGGAGTTCTTTGGCGAGGAGCTTGGGCAGGCGGAGCTTGTCGCCGAGCCACGACGGCATGGCGTTCATGAACGACATGAGACCGGCAGGTGCGAAGGCGAGGTAGGTCTCCAACAGACGATCGAACTTCAATAGCGGTTTTTCATAAAAGACGACATGATCGATGGTGGCACCGTGCTCTCCGAGTTCGGAAAGGCAGTACTCGACGGCATTGGAAGGAAACCCCGAATCGTGCTTCTTGCGAGTGAATCGTTCTTCTTGAGCGGCAGCCATGATATGGCCATCCCGTAGAAGAGCGGCTGCGGCATCATGATAGTAGCAGGAAAGTCCGAGTATTGTAGCCATTGATTGCCTCGTTTACCTAATCCGTAATCTTTTCAAAGTAAAAGGCATGAGAGGCCTCTGATGATTCTAGTGTTTTTCGTTTCGAAATCTCATACCCATTTCGGAGAGCAAAATCATCTATTTGTTGAAGATTTATTGGAGATCCCATAGGACCATGAATATAAATGAATTTAGATTCACTCTTCAATGTGGAATTATCAGGTAAGATAATCAAATTATCTATGGATTCAATTGCAATGCAGTTCAGATGCTTTGAGAACTTCTTCATGTAAGAAGAGTATCTCTGATCTGCTACTAAGAATTGTACTGCGTTAGTGTGATAATGAGTTATGTGGAAGGCCACTCTCATGCTGAAGGTTGCAACCTTCAAATCGGTTTTATCCAGAAATGCTAGAGCGTTCTCAGGTGATTCATCTTTGTAGGATGATGCAAGAGATCTTGTATTTAAAGTGAGCAAGATCAAGCAGAAGGAAACATATGCTAATGACATTAATTTGCGTGGAACTTTGTCTTTCATAATTATTGAGCATAAGAATGCAAGAAAGGTACCGTATGCAAGTAGGTTAGGACTGTAGTATCTAAGTTGCATATAGTTGCTCCCTGTTATTTTACCAAGCACGAAAAGAATTGTTGGTATTGCAATCCAAGATGCAGATAGTAATAAGATGAAGTTGGAATTTTTCTCGAAGTAATTGTGTAATGATTTCTGTTTTTTGAACGCACGGGTGTTGTTACAAGCTAAAGCTGTTACAAATAATATTGGAAAATATACTTGAGTTCCGTATATATTAAATAGCTCATACAAGCTAGGTTCGTTGCTTATCGTTGTAATTGTTTCCTCCATTTGCCTACTCAGGGTTTCGTGGCAACAGAGAAAAAATACTGCCCAACCCAGAATCGAGGAATATATTACTGACTTGGATTTCCTGTCTTTGGATGAGTTTAATAGAAGGCTTGCGACGAGCGATAAAGCACAATAGATTCCACCGAAATAGTGGGAGGCTGGGCATAAAAAATTGGCAATTAATAGCCTTACATGTAATTTCTTTTCCAAGTTTGAAGTAAAAGCTCTTTGCAGTTCGTAGGCTACCCAACAGGATAGCATAAGGTAAAGTGCATAAGGGCGTGCCTCGCACAAGATGAATGGAATTAGCAAGCTATGTGTGAATACCGTAACTGTTCCCGTAAGTGAGGCATTGTTGCCAAATGCCTTGTAGAGTAAATTTAAGATTAGTATAAATGAAATACAGATAAATACGAGGTTTGGAATCCTCATGACTGTCTGCGTTAAGGGGATTATTAGATCAATTGCCCAAATTATTAAAAAATATAAAATGGGCATCCAGTCCACGCCAACTTCTGTGGCTTGAATTAATTCAATAAATGATTTGTCGTGGCAATGAATGAATGTAGAAAGCTCATCCATTTGCAAAGGTTTGGAATAATTAATGTAAAAAAAGACTACAGCGAGTGTAAGAAAAGTTGTTAAAACAAGTATTTTTTTGTTTTCGATTTTAATTTTTTGCGTGATGAGATTAAAGTTTTTTCGTAAAAACTATTTGTTGAAGATTGAGAAGTTTTTAGACCACGCGTTCACCAGTAAGTCGAACTGCCCGGCTTGCTCGAATGGATAACGGCCAGCTCTCACCTCCTTAACGATGAAGGGAAGTAGGCGGTAAAATTTTTCAGATCTATCTCCAGGATGAAGAGACCATGCTTGGTCTGTCATAAGATCGGCTCGCCACATATCTGATTTAACAAGAGCGTATTCAACCATAGCTTCCCAGCAAAGCATTTTACCATTTCCAAATAATCGGCTCTTGATCGGTTCTCTCCATGATAACCAAAGAGGTTTAAGTGGGAGCAAACTTAAAAATCTTTCCCGGTGGATTAAGTAGTGCCGGCTGGTAAAATTTTTGAATAAATATAAACCTCTTTTTTTATCTTTTTGATAGGACGTAGTGCCCTGATTTAATGCCCCATCATTGGTAGGTGGTCCACCTTTAGGAAGTACACAGAGGATATCCGGATTTTCTTCCATAATTTTAACTCCTTCTTGAATCCATGAAAACCCATTTTCTTCATGAAAAATCATATCAGAATCAAGATGAAGCACATATTTCGAGCCCGTTTCCAAAAATTGTTTGAAACTACCGTATATTGGGTAGCCGCGAAAACAATGCGTTTCAGAAAAGCCATGACCGAACTGAAGCTTATTTGCTTGTTTGATTCCTATGGTATCATAAGCGGTCTCAATAATGTTGAAATGGCTTTGCTTTTGTAATGCCTCAATTTTTTGATTGAGTTCGCTAATATTTGATTGTCTTAAAGAATTTCCCAAGACTCCTGTTGCATTTTTAGTGTCGATTACGATTGATACGGAGCATTCCCCCCTTTTGCACATGGATAAAAGTGGTGGCAGCGTGTAATTGATAAATGAACAGTCAGATCGTGCTGTGAAAATGTAGGAGCTTATCGAATAATCCGTCACCTATAGAATGTCATCATTGGCGAAGGGTTTATGCATAATTTAGAAATTGCACACTTTTAGAGCTGTGTTTTAAAAAATTTATCGTGTTGTTTAATTGTGATTACTGGGGATTATAGATTCACAATATTTCGAAAATCGTTTGGGTGAAAATGGTAGATCTTCAAGGACTTTCTTCAACATAGTTTCATTGTAATTGTCTACTTTTATCTCAAGTATGACTAGTTCTTCAGGTTCTTTGATCGGCGTTCTAAATCGAACAATCGAAAGTGCTCCTACCAAGCCAAGAGAAAGTGCCAACGAAGATTTTACAACCGAAATGACCAATAAAGTGGTGAGGCAAATAACGGGTAAAACGAGACCAAGATCCCTTCTCAGAAAACGCTTTTTGGAACGCATATTGAAATGGCAACAGATAACCAACGAAAGAATAGTGCAGGTCAACAGGTTCCAAAGCAGAGACTCAAGCGAGACTTTTGGAAGATTAAAGGAATTTTGTATGTTATTCATGTGATTTTTTTCATTATCATGTTTATGGAAGAAATGACTTTGTTGATGGAGATCTCATGCATGCATTTAATTTGATAACTGCATGCTTCATACCCCTCGTGTATCCAACAAGGGCTACATTTTGGAGCACTGCTTAAGTTTTCATTTTCGGAGTATCCAAAACAACCAACGGGGCGAGATCCACCGAAAATGATAGTGCTAGGAATGTTTAGTCCGTTCGCTACGTGCATAAGAAGGCTGTCGGGTCCAATAAAATGGGAGGCACGAGTAAGAATAGCCGCAGACTCTCGCATCGATAATTTCCCGGCAGATCTATGGACACCTTCGAAGGAAGGTTCATTGTCGTCTCCCAATTGAATGATGCAAAATTTAGGTTTTAGGTTTTGGATTAACTCCAACCAATTTGCTTCAGACCAGTTTTTTACTGGTTCTTTGCTTTTGGTGCATATAGCCAAAATGGGTTTGTCAAAATTACAGGCTTCCTGTTTTGCCCAAACTTTTTCCTCTTCGCTCAGGTAGAAGGCAGCCTTGTACTCATATTTATCTATGCCGAGTCTGAGCATATTGTGCTCGATGATGTTTTGGCTCTTTTCCTTACGAACGATCAGTTCCCAATAGGTTGAATCGAACGAATAAAAGGTTTCGGGTTGATTGATTGTGTCAATGTTGGGATCAAGCCCGATCAGTTCAGGGTGTGGGGTAATACAGTTAATCTTCAATTTAGGATACCTTTCCTTTAAACAGCGAATTACATTTGCTGTTATCAGGGCATCTCCTGGTGCCCCCAAACGGTCTATCACGGTAAGCCATTTTTTTCTTTGGTTAAGGGACGGTAAAAAAGATGGAAGTCGTGAATTTCGAAACCATCTGTATTTGGACCAAAATTTATGTGGATAGTGTCGGTAGAATGGATAAAGAAGGGGTTGAAGTTCGTTTTTACTTCCGGGAATTTCTCCGTAATCCTTCAATTTTGAAAGTTAAGATTTTTAGCAAGGAAAAGTCCGACTTCTCCATCCCGACCAACGGCTTTTTGTGGTGAACTTGACTTGATAATTTGAAAACCAATGTTAATTATTTTTTGCTCGATCTGAGGCAGATTACCGCCCCCGGAATGCCAGCTATGCCACTCCATAACGAGAAATTTCGATTTTTTCAAAATGGAAGTGTAATTAATAAGAAAATTCCATTCTCCACCTTCTATATCACACTTAATTAAATCAAAAGTGTCTCTCTCAGAAGAGAAAACATCCGAGGCTTTAAGTGTATTGGCATTAAAGGATGAATCTCTATTGTCAGATTCGAAAATAGAGCCCGCCATATGTGGTCGATCAAAAAATTTAACTTGTGGATCGTTAGGATCTCCGATCGCACGCTGGAGGTACTGAAATCTGTTTTGAAGTTGGGGTAAATTAACCAATTTATCAAGAGATCTTCTACAACGGCGTGAAGGTTCTACAAGAATTGAATAGATTTTATCTTGAGGACGCTTTGATTGAAGCCACAGACTAAAATATCCATAATTTGCCCCTATATCCAGTACTGTAAATATATTCTTCTCAGGAATAAAATCGGAATACTCATCTTGGATGAATATTTCTGAAAACGAGTCGTAGGCATCATTCTCCCAGAGATGAGCCCAGTAATTGTTTCCCAAGGGAATCGAATGATGGAATTCGTGAAAGTAATCAAGGCGAAGATGGGCTAACATAGCCCGACGAAAGGTCTGGATTTTAAGAAGGTTGGTCCAAATAGCTTTCAATTAAAGGAAAGTATTTTACTGAGTTTTTTCCTGACTGAACCTGCGGAGAACTTATCCATTAGCAAAGGTGAAGCTGAAGCAAATTGATCGATGCTTTCCTGATATTGGCCAACCAAAGTCTCTAAGGACTTTACGAGCTTTGGTACCGATCGGTCATGGATGCGAATACCCAGGTTGTTCGTTTCAAGTATACTGTTTGTTGAGGTTTCTTTGGGGCCGTAAGATAGTATTGGGCGTCTGGAAGCAATGAGTTCAGGTAGCTTTGTAGGGAAGGAGTAGCGGTAGTGACAATGCTTTTGTTTATTAAAGGAGGAAGGGATGACAAAGCAGTGAGCTTTTTTCATGATTTCAAACTTCTTCTCAAGAGGCATGACGATGCCATGATGGGTGAAGCCATCCCCACGAATTAAATCTTCAAGAAAATGAGCTGGTTGCCTTTGGCCGTATAAATGGAATTTAACCCAAGGGAACTTATGTCGAATTTGAGATACCGCGTAAAAAAGGTCTTCGATGCAATCACCATGGAGATGAGAAAAAAGACCGCCGATAAAACATAATATAAAAGGGTTTTGCTCACTGAATGGTTTAGTACAAGGTGGAGCTACTTCGTAGCAAGATTTTTCAGCTCCGTTGTGCAAGACTTCAATGTCTTGTCTTCCTAAGGTTTGTTCATATTTTAATTTCATTTCCTCCGTTATACAAACGAGTTTGGATGCACGTCGCAGGATGTTGGCAGAAGCAGTTTGTTCAAATTCTGGAGAATGATCTGCCAAATGGACGACCAATGGAACTTTACTTTTTTTTGCTATCCAATGGGCGTATTTCATACACTCTGTTGAATAAACGAAGGCATATACAGATGAAAATTGTTCCGAAAGGTTATTTTTAAACCATGCTAAAGAATACCTGCCCCGCCATTCTGGAATCTTACCAGTCAAAAAAGTGATAAGAAATCGGCCGGACGGATGATAGGGCACCTGTGCCAATGAATATCCTAGCTTATCGCCAAACTGTTTAAAGTCTGCATCAGTAAAAATAACTCGATGGTCAATCTCCCTAAACATGCACTTGAGGGTAACCCCAAAACCATTTGGGGTGCCAGGTGGTGTTTCCGTAACTAAAAGGACTCGGTTGATAAACAATTACATTTACATTATCGAAGAAGACTAAGATCAGCTAACCACGAATTAACAATTCTTAGTTCTTCAACTTTCACAAAATCTTTTTTTGACAGAGATGTGTAACAATCCATAAAATTATCAATGATTGAATTAGTAGTTTTACAGCTTTGGTAGATTATTTGAAAGATTTCTTCCATATTAGAGTACATCGAAACCTCTGAACGAAAGTCGTTCATAAGATTATGAACATTCCTTTCTTGGTATGCAGTTGCTTGGTAAAATCCCCAATTTTTGGATGAAGCATTAATCACAGCTTGTGCTATATAACCTCTGAGAATATCTGTAAATCTAAAGCTTACTGTTGAGGGTAAATATAAAAGTGGAAACAAATCGGAATCTAACCAAATCGTGTTCTGGGAATTAAACGCACAAAAAATATTATCTCCCATTACTAAAGGAGTTTGATTTTTAAATTGAGGTGTATTTTTAAAAATTAAACGATGAATTGCATCTATGTCAGGATCGCCATTAACCATGCATTGCCAAAGTCCGATATTATTGACATCTGATTTTATAATGTCCTCAGATTGAATTATCGATTTATCAGAATTTACAAAGTTAAGTGGAAACCCTCTTGGCCAAAAGAGAGTATCAGAATCTGAAAAATAAGTATAAATATTTTTGAATGATATGTTTTCAGAGGGAGCATGTTCATTTATATCAAAATTGGAACTTAAGAGATTATTCCATTGGAGTATATAAGGAAAATTATCATCATCAGTATCAATGATAGCACTTGCACCATTTTTAATTGCATACAAATAACCTAAGTTCTTTCTCGTGTAATGATTTTTGTGAAGAAGATTAGCAATGGTAAACTCTGAGTTAAGTTGGTCAACCATGCTAATAAAAGAACAGGATGGATGATTCCATGGACTTGGCGTTTTTTTGTCCCCAATTACAATTGTTTCGTTCTGAGTAA
>Ga0209223_10003996_pt1 | contig 13717 bp, 13 predicted proteins | sample COG_06_FD_184750 | JGI IMG/M metagenome (GOLD analysis project Ga0209223, IMG submission 184750) | Pelagic Microbial community sample from North Sea - COGITO 998_met_06 (SPAdes) (version 2) | ecosystem: Environmental > Aquatic > Marine > Neritic zone/Coastal water | place: Helgoland, sampling...
CATTAAGCTAGATAAATACTAGCTTAATGCTGCTTTGAGGCAAGTAAAAATATTAGGAAATTAGGGGATTGTTTGAATTTGATTTGCGACAGGCCCCATGTATAATTTTTTCTTCTGCAGCAGCAGCAGTAGTAGTAGATGTTGAAAGCATGATGCTAAAAATCAAACTTAGTAAATTAAAATTTTTGATTTTTACATGGGCGGGGTTTTAAAATTATCGTTGTAAGATTTTTACGCGCATTTACCTCTTCAATCGCAATAACAAGTTAACTAATTTTTTGGCCTTCTTTTTTAAATCATCTAGACCTGACACTGCTGAAGGCTATGAGTTTTTAATTTTTCTTATATTAGCTCTAATATTATTGATGGCATTAAAGGCTATTTTTTGTTTATTTTTAAAATTACCTAATGGCGTGATGTCGGCATAATCCTTAAGCTTGGCATCTCGACTTATCTTAAGATCAGAATTTATTGAACATACTTTATTAGAATCTTTATAATCAATCATCGTTTTTCAGTTCACTAATATTAAAAATATGAGATTCTTTGGATGAATTTTCTTTGTATTTTGGTTAATTTTTGACATCTTTATTTTTACCATCCATAATAGTTTTCTTGAATTGACCATCTATACTCGCCCCATCCTCAACGGATAATATTTCATATTCAATGCTGCCATTAACTTCAGCTTTATTGAATATATTGATTTGCTTAGCTTTTATTGATCCATCGAATTTGCCCTTTATATTTAGCTGTTCGAGCGATATAATTTCTCCCTCAATTGAACCTCTTTCCCTAATGGTTATATGGGAAGCCTCTATGATTCCATTAACATAGCCCTCAACTTCGATAATTCCTAAGCTAGATATTGTGCCTTCAATTTTTAAATCATCAGCTAATATTGTTGGCATAGACTTATGTATTATTTTTGATCTAGAGTTATTAACCACTTCTATTAAGGAGCCTTTTTTACTTGATACTCCCGACTTAACCCTGCTTAATATATTGCTGTTAGAGATGTTGTTTGTAGGCGATAATTGCTTCATAAAATGTTCTAATTTGTAAAATAATGAATTAACTATTGATAAAATTCACTTCCTCATCTTTTTCTTTAAAAATATGCTCTCCTGCTTTAATGAATTTTCTAGGATTGAGGGGGTTGTTTTTGTATCGCACTTCGTAATGTAAATGAGAACCAGTGCTTCTCCCTGTATTTCCTTGTAAGCCAATAACTTGACCATCTTTAATTATTTGACCTTTTTTTACTTTTATTTTTGATAGATGGCCATACCGTGTAGTTATTCCAAATCCATGATCTATTACCACAGCCTTACCATATTCAGCAAAATAGCCTGCTAAAATTACCTTACCCTTTGAAGGGCTTATAATTTCTGCGTTTCTTGGTCCAACAAAATCCTGGCCCCTATGCAGAGCTCTTTTGCTTGTTAGAGGGTCGGTTCTGTACCCAAAGCTGCTAGATATATAGAAGTCTTTCATTGGCTTTTTTAGAGGCAATGAGGAGGCAAGATTTTCAAGAAATATTAGATGACTAACCTTATTATTAAATTTTATTTTTTTAGAAATTCTGCTAAAATCATAATCCTTTGTAGAATTCAATATTTCCTTATCCATTAAAACATTGTCTTCCAAGGGTCCGCCTTGCGCTAAGATAGCGTGATCATTGCCAGTATATTTAGGGGTTTTAATTGATTTATTTAAAAAATTCTTTTTTGGTATTTGCTCTAGATTTAGTCCAGTTAATCCCAAACCTTCTTCAAGCTCACTAATTCTATTTAAGGCAAATTGACCAATATTACCAATCTGATTGCTTATTTTTTTGATCTTATCCAGATTTCTACTGTTAATCTCAGATAGGTTGATGGCTTTAATTTCTTGAGGCAGCAAGATGTTGTGATTATTTTTTACTGAATTTACGGAATGTTTATCTCCCGATATTACGTTGAGATATTCATTAACCTTCTCAAGCTCATCATTTAGGGCATTAAATTCGCCTTCAAAATACGTGTTAATAGATTTAAGCTTTTTAATCTCAACTAGCTTGGAGTTTATAATATTATCATATCTTATGGATTGTTGAAATAATATAATAACCCATGCTACAAAAAATACTAATAAAAATTGAAGAAAGGGACTTAAGGTAACATTTTTAATGCCACCATTGGTAACAAAAACAACAGTCCTTTCTGCAAAAAGAGACCTTGAAAAAGAAAAAATTTTTTTTTTAAATGGTATAAAAAAAGTCATATTTAAAAACTTATAGACTAGGTAATCGTACTTGTAAAGTGCATTTATAATCTAAGTAAGTGACAAGTAGAATTGATACTTCAATTATAGTATATACTCTACTATCTTTATTTACAAAGTCAACTTATACCAAGAAAACTTTATAATTAACTATTCTTAGTATGTCATTTTTAGGACATGATGTCAACTATTAGAATTAATTAATGATGGGTCTAGACCCTTAATGATATATAAATTTTAGCAGTTACCACAAGCTATTGATCATTGACTTTATATTGTTAGAGAGATAAGATTTAGAGGTAAAGCATATAACTCTAATTGCCGCTTATTTATAGTTACTAAATAGCCTTTTAATAAAATTTTAATAAAACTTAAGATGTCTAGCAATAAAAAAAATTCTGAGTTAACTCATCCTAAGCAACATTTAGTTAATGTTGAGATGACTGATGGCTCTAAATTTCAAATCCTCACAAGCTGGGGTAAGGAAGGCGAAGTATTAAAACTTGATATGGATCCAAAAAATCATCCAGCGTGGCAGAAAGACAATCAAAAATTTGTTAACTCAAACGATAAAAGAGTTATGGATTTTAAAAAGAAATTCGGTGGCTTAGATTTTATCGGCGAATAATTGAGGGAAGTTGTTTGCCTATCAGGCTGGGGTCAAAAATTTGATTCACTGGAATATATCTTTGATCACCATCATTTTTCTGACTTCAAAGTTTCTAGCTATAATTATTTTTCGAATCATTGTGTTGACGATTTCTTTTGTGAATTTTCAAAGACCTACAAAAACATTGATTGCATAATAGGATGGAGTTTGGGAGGCCAACTTGCTTCTAGACTTATCGCTAAAAAAATTATAAAGCCAAAACTTTTAATTTTAATTGCCCCTCCATTTCAATTTGTTAAAAATTCAAAAATAAAGGCAGCAATGCCAAAAAATTCTTACCAAGATTTCCTAAATAATTTCAAAGCAGCACCCAATAAAACTATAAAAAAATTCTCTATTCTTACTATTATTAATGATATCAATAGTAAAAATATCATACAAAATCTTGCTCTGGAGAATAGCAATAATAAATCTCTTATATATTGGCTTCAGGAATTAGGTCGTTTTTCTTGCTTCGATATTGATTTTGATAACTTTCCCAGCACTTTATATTTTCATGGTATCGGTGATATGATTGTTCATAATTCGCAGAAAGATTATTTTAAAGAAAAAATAAGAGATTTAACCGACATATCTTTTGAGAAATGTGGTCACGCCCCTCATATTAGCAAGGAAAAAGAGGTTAGAAATTATATCTATGAGTTTTTTAAGCAAAAACTTTACTAAAAATATGATCAATATTTTTAGTGTGATAAGATTCGTCAAAAATACTATCTAACTTTTCAAGACCAAGCTTCTCGACAACTAAACTATCTTTCTTTAGCAATTCAAGAAAGCTATTTGACTCCCCTGACCAAACTTTCATGGCATTGGTTTGAACTATTTTATAAGATTCCTCACGAGATATTTTTCCTTCTTCAATTAGCGCTAACAAAACTCTTTGTGAAAATACCAGGCCGCCAAGTTGGTCAAGGTTTTTACGCATTTTATCTGGATATATTAGTAAATTTTCAACTAATCCAGTTAACCTAACCAGGGCAAAATTTAATGTAATTGTAGAATCGGGGGCAATCATTCTTTCAACTGAAGAATGAGAAATATCTCTTTCATGCCATAAAGCAACATTTTCAAGGGCAGGATTCACAGCGCTGCGAACTATTCTTGCAAGTCCCGTTAGATTTTCGCTTAAAACAGGGTTGCGTTTATGAGGCATTGCTGAGCTACCTTTTTGACCCTTACTAAAAAACTCTTCAACTTCTAGAACTTCGGTTCTTTGTAGGTGACGAATTTCTGTGGCCATATTCTCAATTGATGAGGCTATAACTCCAAGAGTTGCAAAGAACATTGCGTGTCTATCCCTGGGAATAACTTGACTAGAAACTGTTTCACTAGTCAGGTTAAGCTTATTGGCAACATAATTTTCAACAAAGGGATCTATATTAGCATAGGTTCCAACTGCGCCAGAAATTGCACAAACAGCAATTTCTTTTTGGGCATTTTTTAATCTTTCTAAATTTCTTTTAAACTCGGCGTAGAATCTTGCCATTTTTAATCCAAAAGTCACTGGCTCAGCATGAATGCCATGAGATCTGCCAACGCAAATTGTATTTTTATGTTTTATGGCTTGTTTTTTGATGGCCACAAGCAATTCATCAAGATTTTTTATAAGAATTTCCGAGGCTTGATTAAGCTGTACTGACAAGCTGCTATCAAGAATATCGGAACTTGTCATGCCATAATGAATAAAGCGCGAATTTTCACCAACCAGCTCTGCTAAATGAGTTAAAAACGCTATCACATCATGCTTTGTTGTGGACTCAATTTCATCAATTCTTTTAGGATCAAATTCACCGCCAGACTTTTCAAAGTTTGTTCGAATTCTTTGCGCCGTTCCTATTGGAGCTATTTTAATTTCTTCCAATGCCTCAAGAGCATAAATTTCAATATCAAACCAAATTTTATATTTATTTTCTTGTGACCAAATATTAACCATTTCTGGCCTCGAGTAACGCGGAATCATTTTGAGTGCTATTTTAGTGCCAAAATTATTGGCATAGTTAAAAAATACTAAAGAATAAATTTAGATAAATCACTTTTTGACGAAACAATATCGCCAACATATTTGTCGACATATTTTTTATCAATTTTTATTGAAGTTCCATCTTTTGTTTCGCTAGCGTTAAAGCTTATTTCTTCAAGGATTTTCTCAATCATTGTATGTAATCTGCGAGCACCAATATTTTCAATCTCGCTATTTACCTTATGAGACAGGCTGGCGATTTGCTTAATACCGTCATTGGTAAATTTAAGTTCAATATTTTCGACCTTAATTAAAGCGCAATATTGCTTAATGAGGCTTGATTTTGGCTCAATAAGAATTTGCACTAAATCATCCTCAGTTAACGGTTTTAACTTAACTCTAATTGGAAACCTTCCTTGTAGTTCTGGCAGTAGATCAGAAGGTTTGGCAACATGAAAGGCGCCAGAGGCAATAAATAAAATATGATCTGTTTTAATTAAGCCATATTTTGTGCTAATCGTCGTTCCTTCTACCAATGGCAGTAAATCTCGCTGCACTCCTTCGCGCGAAACTTCACCACCACGCAAATTAGATTTTGTACATATTTTATCAATTTCATCGATAAAAACAATTCCATCATTTTCTACAGATAAAATAGCATTTTTAATTACCTTATCTTCGTCAATCATCTTGTCTGACTCTTCGGCAATTAAATTTTTGAGCGCATCTTCTACTGTCATTCGTGATTTTTTACGCTTCTCGCTACCCATAGCTTTGCCAATCATATCGGAAATATTTATCATGCCAACATGAGCTCCAGGAATATCAAAGCTTGCAGATGATGATCCAGAGTCTAATATTTCAAGCTCAATTTCCTTATCATCAAGACTTCCTTCATCAAGCATCTTGCTAAATTTATCCTTAGTTTCTTTTTGAGCATCCTTGCCCAACAAAACATTCAAAATACGCTTTTTGGCATATTTAGTAGCTCTAGCCTCAACATCTTTGCGCATACTAATCTTCACATCTTTTACAGCAACATCAGCAAGATCACGAATTATTGAGTCAATGTCGCGTCCAACATAACCAACTTCAGTAAATTTAGTAGCTTCAACTTTAACAAAAGGAGCGTTGACTAATCTAGCTAAGCGGCGAGCAATTTCAGTTTTACCAACACCGGTAGGACCACTCATCAAAATATTTTTGGGCATTATTTCTTCACGCAAAGGAGGCTCCACTAGTTTGCGGCGATAACGATTACGAAGAGCTATTGCTACTGCTTTTTTAGCTTCATCTTGCCCAACGATATCGCTGTCTAATTCAGCAACGATTTGTTTTGGCGTCAATTCTTCATGAGCCTTTACTATATCAATAATATTAGCAGATTTTTTGTTATTTTGAGTTTTTTTTGTCATTTAGTTTCAAGTTTTTAGCGGGTCGAGATTTTAAACTAGCGCTATTGAGTAAAAATACTAGAGTAAAAATTACAAAGCTTGTTAGTAAAGCAATCAAAATAAGATCTTTCATTGATACTATTGGCTAATTAAATTAAAATATCATCTTTTTGTCTATCTTTACTCTTTTTTATAAAAATTTTTATAATGAAAAGAGTAAAATATGAGAAAATATTTAATTTAATTATTTATCTAATGGTGTCTAATTTACAAGAATTTTAACAATTCAATTAAAGACCATTGTAAATCTTTAATACCATAGTTTTTTGTACTACTAGTTTTAATGATTTGATTAAAAAGTGCTGGCCACTTCTTGCCCATATTATCTATTTTTTCTTGAAACGCGTCTTGCTGTTCAATTAAAATCTTGTCACATTTTGTAAGAACAATCTGAAACGAAATGGCCAATGTATTAAAATTATTAATCATCTCTAAATCTCCATCCTTTAAACCTTTTTTAGGATCCACAAGCAAATAAACCCTCTGTAAATTTGGCCTTTGAGCCAAATATTCAAAAGCACATCTTTGCCAATGAGTAATATCTTTATCGCTAGCTTTGGCAAAGCCATATCCCGGCATATCAACAATAACAAAACCATCTTTAAAGCCACTTAATTTAAAAAAATTAAGCTGCCTAGTGCGTCCAGGCGTATTGGAGACAATGGCAATTTTTTGCTTTAATAAAGCATTTATTAAGCTTGACTTTCCAACATTAGAAGCGCCAATAAAGGCAAATTCTGGATAATGAGATTTATTGATTTGCGAATAATTATGAGCTCCGAATAGAAATTCACAATGTCCGTTAAATATTTTGCTTGGATCAAGATTCTTCATTTGTAATTATTTTTGTGATAATTTCTAGGTCATTTTTTGTATCAACCGATAAAGGATTGGAATTAACAATATTAACTACAATTTTCATATCATTTTCTAGCGCCCTTAATTGCTCAAGGCTTTCTATCTTTTCAAGATTCGATTGCTTTAGGGAAACAAATTTTATCAAGGCTTTTTTGGTATAAGCATAAATTCCAATGTGATGATAATATTGCTGATCTTTTAAAATATTCTCTTGTTCATCTCTATAAAAAGGAATTGGGCTTCTTGAAAAATATAAGGCCTGACCATATTTTTTTTCTTTAAACGCAATAGCTATTTTTACAATATTAGGATCTTTTACTTCTCTAACAGACTCTATTTTGCTAGCCAAAGTGGCAATATCACAATCATTTTTTGATATCGCCTCAATCGCTGCATTAATTACTTCATGATCAACATTTGGCAAATCACCTTGTAAATTTATAATATAATCAAAGTTTTTGCCATTTTTACTAATTTCTTGATATGCTGCGTAAATGCGATCTGTGCCGGATGGCAAATCTGGATCGGTTATAATATAATTTCCGCCAAATTTCTTCACCTCATTAGCAATTTTTTGACCATCGCAGGCAATAAAAATATCTTTGATGCCAGTTTTAGCAGCCTTTTCATAAACTCTTTGAATCATGCTTTTGCCACAAATATTAACCAAAGGCTTATCGGGCAATCTTTGAGATGCAAGTCGGGCTGGTATTATTATTGCTACATTATTTCTCATATCTTGCTATTTTTTCTTGCTATTTTTAATTGCTCTAACTCGAATTCATTTCTTTTAAAGACTTCAAATTCATAATTACCAATTAAAAATTTCTCGTCAAGCTGAGGAATGCGGCCAAGATTATTAATAATTAAAGCATTAATGTTATAGGCTTCGTCGCTTTCTTCAAGACTCCAATCTAAGATACGATTAATATCGCGAATCAATGTTTTGGCTGGAACTTTATAAGCGCCAGAGCGGGTTTTGGTGATTTTTTGTCCCAACACATCATCTTGATCTTTTATTTCGCCGACAATTTCTTCAACAATATCTTGCAAAGTAATCAATCCTTGTAGCGCACTATATTCATCAATAACAATAGCAATCTTATTGCGATTCTTTCGAAACTCGTCAAGTTGGGCTTTGAGACTATTAGTCATTGGTACAAATATTGGATCGCTACATATTTTGCTCAAATCAATCTCATCGATATTTTGATTATTTTGCCTTAATTGATAAATTTCCTTAGCCAATTTTTTACTGTTTAATATGGCTATTATATTTTCCTTATCTTGGCGCCATAATGGTATTTTGCTAAATTTACTAGCCAAAGCTAATTCAATTATAGTTTTTTTATCTTGAGCGACGTCGATTGATTCAATATCTTTGCGATAAACCATAATTTCACTAATATCAGTATCTGAAAGATCAAGCACGCCATCGATTAAATCCTTGTCCTTTTTTACAATCCCACCCTCAATAGCCTTAATTTCAACAGCGCTTCTAATTTCTGCGAGCTCCTCCAATTTTGACGCTGTAACTTTGTTTGAAAAGAAAATGGCAACAAATTTGTTAACAATTTTTTGTAAGAAATTTGTTAAGGGATAAAAGAAATTTACAATAAACCAAATAATTGGAAAAAATATCATTAGCATCTTATCAGGCGCTTTTATGGCAAAAGTTTTGGGCATAATTTCAGCAAAAATAATTACCAAAGTCGTCATAATGATTGTGGCATAAAATAATCCAGCTTCACCAAATGCTTTAATAAAAATACTAGCTGCCAAAGCTGAGGCCAAAATATTGACAGCGTTATTGCCCACTAACATGGCGCTAACAACTTTTTCACGATTTTCTAAAAGCTGATCAATCTTGATGGCCTTTTTGTTGCCTGCTGCTTTGAGTTGATGAATTTTGGCGCGCGAAACTGCGGTAATCGAAGTTTCGCAGCAAGAAAAAATACCCGAGCAGAAGATCAATATAAGAATTGATATGAGGTAAATATTATTTATATCTTCTAGCATTGTTGGTTAATTGGTTTGTTAGGATATTTTATCTTGAATAGGATGATCACAAAAAAAGATCAAAATCACCCTCCAAAGCATTATAAACTCCTCTTGTTGATAGTTTATAAAGTGAGTTAAAATTTCCATCATTATTTTTTATAAGTAAGAGTGAGAATTGACTCTTAAATTCATCATTAACTTTGCTTTTATTGTCAAAATTTGTGTAGCTGATAGGAGAAAATTCACCTAATTTAACAGAATTTCTGTACCAATATTCGCCCGCCATTGTGGCATGAGTGCTTGAATATAGTAAGTTGCGTATATTTTTTGAAAACTCCTTAAATCCCAGCTTTTCACAATTTTCTTTAATAAAGCCAAATCCCAATAAATATAATTTATGAGACTTGCCGACATATTCCTTGGCTTTTTCAAATTGATCTTTGCAAACCTCATTTTGTCTTTCACCAACAACTCTAATATTTTGCGCTATTTGCTTTAGAAAGCTATTTTCATTTAAAAATAAATCGCCAATAGCTTCAAAGCTATTTGCTTTATTGCTGAGAGAATAAAGATAATTATCATAAATTTTTTTTATAGCGCCATATTCTTCATTTCTTTGAGTTAGGTCAGAGTTTAGTGAGCCATAGGGATAGATTATTTTCTTTTTTATTGATTGGTAAATTTTGGGCTTGAGCTTTTCTTTTAGAAAAAATTCTAAACTGCGATCATAATTGAATGAAATGATACTAAAATCATCTTTTATTTTTTGGCATATTTCATCTATAGTAGGTGCGCAATTTAATATGGCGTGCTGCAACCATCTATACCAAATTTTATTTTGTGAGGTAAAAATTTCATCATCTTCGTGAATCAGCAAGATAAAGGCAATCAATTCTTTGCCAGCTTTAATTAAATTTTCTCTTATTTCCTTTTCCGTTTCATTGCCTTCTATTTTAATAGAACTTTTTATATCAATTTTTTCATCATTAATTTGTGCTAAAAAATTATCAATTGAGACTGGATCGTACTTATAAATAAGATCCGATAAGTGAATGTAGGGCTTTATTGGCAAATTTCCAAATCGTGCAACAATATTTTTTTTTCTATCAAGAGTTCTTAATTGCTCCAAGTAGTCTGGGTAGTTAAGTTTATTAATTGATTCACAAAAAGATTTAGGTAAACAAAAATCAATAATCTCATTGCCAAACTTCTCTATTTTTCTAACCAACTCTTCACCTGTTGGCATATTGATTGGCTTTATATCTTCTTCTTTATTTTCGCCTGTTTTTCTCATTTGAAAATCAGCATTTGAACCAGCGCCGATAATTAATGTTGTTTTCATTGGTTGGTTATTGTTAAGATCGATTTAAATTTAATACTAACGGCTGCTCTCAAAATTAACTCTTGGATCAACTAATTTATAGGATATATCGCTAATTATATTCATTATTAATCCCAAAAGAGTAAAAATATATAATGTGGCAAAAATTATGGGATAATCTCTATTTATCACCGCTTCATAGCCCATTAGGCCAAGACCGTCTAAAGAAAATATAATTTCAATCAGCATGGAATTGGTAAAAAATATACCAATCAAAGATGCTGGCAAACCAGCGACAATAATCATCATGGCATTGCGAAAAACATGCTTATATAAAATTTGCTTTTCTCTCAGGCCTTTAGCATAAGCGGTTGTAACATATTGTTTATTAATTTCTTCAATAAAAGAATTTTTAACAAAAAATGTTAAAGAGGCAAAGCCACCAATAACCATCGATATTATTGGCAAACATAAATGCCAAAAATAATCCAAAATCTTTGCAAATATACTTAATTCACTAAAATTTGGCGAAGTTAGGCCGCGCAAAGGAAATATATTAAAAAAATTGCCGCCCGCAAATAAAACTATTAGCAAAATAGCGAATAAAAAAGAGGGTATAGCATTGCAAATTATCACGATAGTGCTTGACCAAATATCAAATTTAGTGCCATCTTTCACAGCTTTTTTGATGCCAAGAGGAATGGAGACAGCGTAGATAATTAGCGTTGTCCATAATCCTAGGGATATAGAAACCGGCATTTTTTCTAACAAAAGCTCGGTGACCTTCTTATCTTGATAAAAACTTGAGCCAAAATCAAAGGTGATGAATTTTTTTAGAGTTAAAAAGAATCTTGTTAAAAAAGGTTTATCAAAGCCATAATCTTTTTCGATTTGGCTAATAATTTCTGGATCAATGCCATAAGATGAAATATATTCTTGGTTATAATTTGGCTGATTATTGGTAAAATTTGAGTTAAAATTTTGATTAGATATTTCGCTGGCAACATTGGTGGAGTCATTAAGGCTAGAAAGTAGCTTTTCCACAGGCCCACCAGGCGCAGTTTGTATAATGGCAAAATTAATCAACATTATTATAAATAATGTCGGAATAATTAGAAAAACTCTTTTTGCTAAATAGCTATACATCACGAAAATAAAGTGTTTTTAAAATTAAAAAATATCAATAAAATTAACCTTTATCAGTTAATAGCGACTTTGTAAGAAGCTTAATTAGTTGACTTTAAAAGATAAAAATGCTATTGAAACTCCTTATAATTTGTAGATTAATCAACTATTAATTATTTAAATACTTAAATAGTTGAGTAATTACAATATTAAAAATTAAGGCTCCTTAATTTTCATAACCTCAATAAATTATAAATGACCAACCTTGTAAAATTTAAAGACCTCGGATTATCTCAATCCATGCTAGATTGCCTTGACAAAAAAGGCTTCGAAGAGCCAACGCCAGTTCAAAAGCAAGCCATTCCGTTTATTTTGCAGCAAAGCAAAGATCTTATCGCAAAAGCTCAAACGGGAACAGGAAAAACCGGAGCTTTTGGTATTCCTTTGATAGAAAAAACAGTTCCTAAATCAGGATATGTACAGTCAGTTATATTGGCGCCAACTCGTGAATTAGCTATTCAAGTTACCGAAGAACTCAATTCATTCGCAGCGGAGCATAAGGTTATAATATCAGCTGTTTATGGTGGACAACCAATTGAAAGACAAATTGCTAGATTGCAACGCGGCGTTGATATTATAGTTGGTACTCCAGGACGAATTCTAGACCATCTAAAGCGCAAAACTCTAGATATGTCAAAAGTGTCTCACATTGTTTTGGATGAAGCTGATGAGATGCTTAATATGGGCTTTGTTGAAGATATTGAAAATATCTTAAAGGCCGCGCCAAAAGAGCGTCGAACTATTTTATTTTCAGCAACAATGCCAAGACATGTTGAAAAATTAGCTAAAAACTACATGTCTGATTACGAAACTATATCCATAGCTTCTGATCAAATTAGTCGCGATAATATTGAGCAAATTTATTTTGAGGTTTCTCAATCCGATAAATTCGAAGCTTTATTTCGTATAATTGATGTTGAAGTAGATTTTTATGGCGTTGTTTTTTGTCGCACTAAAGTTGATGCCGATGAAATAGCTATCAAGCTTGGCAATAGAAGTTGCAGAGCTAGTGCAATTCATGGCGATTTGTCTCAAGGTCAGCGTGAAAAAGTGTTGCAGCAATTTCGCGCCAAAAAGATAAATATATTAGTTGCTACCGATGTTGCAGCTCGTGGTATCGACATTGACAGCCTAACTCATGTTATAAATTATTCTTTGCCACAAGATCCAGAAAGCTATGTGCATCGCATTGGTAGAACGGGTCGCGCCGGCAAGCAAGGAACTGCTGTCACTCTAATCACTCCTTCAGAATATCGTAAGCTTATTTCTATTCAAAGAATTGCTAATGCTAAAATAACCAAACAAACAATTCCAAATATTTCCGAAGTTATTGACAGCAAAAAGCAAAGAATAAAAAGCAGTCTTGCTGAAATTATAAGTCATGGCAATTTTACCGATCTTGAAGATATTGCTGCAGAAATTTTGCAAGAAAATGCAGATCCCAAGATAACATTGGCAGCTTTGTTAAGAATGGCTTTCAAAGAAGAGCTTAATGAAAGCAGCTATAATAAAATAAGCGACATATCAGCCTATAAGAAAAACAAAGATTTCTCTTACGATAATCTCGGCATGTCTGGCAATAGATCGCAGGGTCACAATAACAAAGGCTATATTGATCGCAAGGGAACTGCCAGATTATTTATTGCCAAGGGTAGGGAGGATATGAAAGATGTTCCTTCACTTGTTAATTTCATCCATCAAGAAACAAATCTTGATAAAAGATGCATCGATGACATCAAAATGTTTGATAGCTTTTCTTTCTTTGCCGTGCCTTTTAGTGAAGCTGAAAAGGTTTTGCATAGCTTTCAATCTAAATCTAGAGGGAAAAAATCTCTTGTATCTCGCGCCAAGAGCAAGAAATCTTAAAAAAATATCGAATAATCAATGAATTTTGGTAATTTTATTTTTTAACCCAGATCCGTCAATAAAAAGCTAATTTAGGCTGCTATAGTCATGTTTCATAAGTACTGGTAAAAAAATTCTAGTGCACCTAAATGGTGCAT
>Ga0209223_10004002_pt1 | contig 13700 bp, 10 predicted proteins | sample COG_06_FD_184750 | JGI IMG/M metagenome (GOLD analysis project Ga0209223, IMG submission 184750) | Pelagic Microbial community sample from North Sea - COGITO 998_met_06 (SPAdes) (version 2) | ecosystem: Environmental > Aquatic > Marine > Neritic zone/Coastal water | place: Helgoland, sampling...
GACGGGTGGTTGGTTAATTGTTCTGACGAGTAGAGAACGTCAATTTTTCCAGCAGATGGTTGTCGATACTAAGAATAGCATCTTTTCTAAGTAATATAGTCAAATATGGTCTTCTCCTCATACGAATTTATTTTTGCATTTCTCCCGCTGGTAATTGTGGGCTACTACTTGTTGAGCGGCCTGCGAAGCATCGCTTATCAGCACCTATTCCTGACTGGTGCTTCGCTGTTCTTTTACGGCTACTTTAATATCACGTATCTGTGGATCATTATCGCGTCAATTATTGTTAATTATAGCATCGCGAAGGGAATTGATTACTGCACTGGAAATGGCACCAGAAGCAGGCGAGGGCTTCTAGTCTTAGGGGTTCTGTTTAATGTGGGACTACTGGGCTATTTTAAATACCACGATTTTTTCGTTGAGAATATCAATGCAGTCTTTGCGTGCTCCTTTAATCTAAAGTATATTATACTCCCTCTGGGGATTAGCTTCTTCACCTTTCAACAGCTATCCTTCTTGATCTCGATCTACAAGAAGGAGGAAAAAGTGGAGACATTTCTGGACTATTCGCTCTTTGTGACCTTTTTTCCGCAACTGATTGCAGGTCCGATTGTGCTGTATACGGAGATGATACCGCAATTTAAGGATCCTAAGCGTCGCTATATTAATTGGGATAATTTCGCGAATGGGCTGTATGTTTTTGCGGTTGGATTGTTTAAGAAAATCGTCATCGCCGATACGGTTGCTTTATTTGTGGATAATGGCTACGGAGTGGCCGACCCGGGGTTCGTGACTGCATGGGTGGTTGCGCTATCCTATACTATGCAGATCTATTTCGATTTTAGCGGCTATTGCGACATGGCGATTGGAATTGGGAAAATGTTTAACATAAATTTGCCAATCAACTTTAATTCCCCATACAAATCACAAAGCATTACAGAGTTTTGGCGGCGTTGGCACATGACGCTTGGCCGTGCACTTAAGACCTATGTATATATACCGCTGGGGGGGAATCGCCGCGGTATTAGCCGAACGTATGTAAACCTCTTTATCACCTTTTTTGTAAGTGGGTTGTGGCACGGCGCAGCATGGACTTTTGTTCTCTGGGGTGTTCTCCATGGTGTCTTTATTATATTAGAGCGACTGGCTGGTGGTCTTTTTGTTGCCGTTCCTCGCTATGTAAAGATCTGCACAACTTTTCTTGTGGTCAATTTTTTGTGGGTCTTGTTTCGTGCGCCCGACCTTGAGACATCCTTACTCTTTCTAAAGAAAATGGTGAGCTTCGGAGAACTTGATTTTAATCGAGTGCATCTGTTGGCTAATGACGGGTTGATCGGTTTTCCTTCCTTGGCTTGGAACGTGTATATTTTTTCAATTCTGATCGTGTTAAGTGGAATTGTTTTTTTTACAAAGAACACGATCGAGATGGGCAATGTGTTTAAGCCTACGCTCCGCTCCGCACTTTGGATTTCATTGTTATTTGTGATCTCTGTCGTCCATCTATCACGGTTGAGTGTGTTTATCTATTTTAATTTCTAAGGAGTTTTCGTTGAATAGCCGTATCTGGATAACGCTGTTTTTCTGCGTTTCGTGCCTGATCTTTTTGGGCATGGCTTTGTTTACTTATTGCTATGATCCTTATTCTTACTATCGCATAAATGACGAACAACTAAAGGTGTCATCTCTGCCACTTTCGAATCCGGGAATCGTGCGAAATGCAGACTACGATACGGTTATAGTGGGATCTTCTGTCATGCAAAATTTTGACCCGAAAGTGGTCGATGAAGTTACGGGGTATAAGACAGTCAAAGTTTCTTTGAGTGATCTAAGCCAAAATCAGAGAAAAGTAATATTTGAGCTTATTCTTCGTGAGAAAAAAGCGGAACGAATCTTTTATGGTTTGGATTTGTTCTCACTGTCACCATCCCATCGCGAAGTGAGTGGTTCCCTGCCCGATTATCTTTATAATCAATCTTGTTTGGATGATATTAAATATGTTCTTGGTTATGAAAACTGGTTCAGATTTACGCCTGTTTTGGTTGGCCTACAGTTGGCATCAGGCTTGGGATTTGATGTGCCTCAAGAAAAGATGGCAGTGTCGTTGGATCAGATCGGGAATTGGGACGATGGAGTGGTGTTCTCTAAGGATTTACTGAGAAGCCAATATTTAAAAAATGCGCAGTCTTTTTCTTTTTCGAAGGCAGTCACTTCTGTCAGTCGCGAAGCCATGTTCAATCGTGCGGATGATTTATTGCGCGATTTGAAGAACGCGTCGACTGAAACAGAAATTACAGTTTTCTTTCCCCCTTACTCGGCGTTGTATTGGAATATGCTCAAAGAGCGCGGGTTATATGATTCGTATGTGGATGTTAAAAAACACATCTGCTATCAGCTTCAATTGTGTGAGAAAGTCGAAGTATTGGATTATCAGATCATGCCATTGATTCTGAACCTAGATTATTACAAAGATGAGATGCATTATTCAAAGGAAGTGAATGACATCATGTCTTCTGGCTTTGCGGAGAAGGGCTGGTTGGTTCGTCGGAATGATATTGATACTAATATTGATGAGCTCAATGACTTGATACTTCAGTTCGAGTTAGAGAATCGAGATTGGTTGAGAGTCGTTGATTGAGCGTTTCGAGTACTCTGTACGTTAATATGGAGGTGTACTAAAATGTTACATATGTGGTTAAAAATTAAGGGGCACTTGGACGTGCCTGTAGGTCCGAACAAATGGTTGGCTCTATTTGCCTGCGCCGGATTCATTTTGCTGTCGAGTATGTTCCTGTTAGTGTATTCATACGACACATATTCATACTATAGGATTAAGGATAATCGCTTAAAAATTAACGCGTCTGAATATTTGAATCCAGGTATCGCTAAGCATGCGCAGTATGATGCCGTTTTGATTGGTTCATCAGTCGTTCAGAATTTTGACATGGATCTGGTTAATTCGGTTTTGGGGTCCAAAACAATTAAATTGACCGTGCGTGGAATGACGGATGATCAACGAGCAGATGTTTTAAGTCTAGTTAATCGTGAGCGGAAGCCAAAGAAGATCATTTACGGGTTCGACCTTTTTTCATTCGACCCATCTAACGCGCAGAATGAGGCGAGCTTCCCCAGGTATCTTTACAATGAATCCTGGTTCGATGACTTTAGATATATCTATGGTTATGAGAATTGGTTTCGTTTTATGCCTGCATCGATTCTTTACGAGATCGGTTCGGAATTTGGGGCGATTCCGAAAGGGTTAAGTGTGTCTGTCGATTGCGTTGGACAATTGGATGCTGAATATTCGAAAGCTGTGGTGCAGGAGCGCTATGCCGCGCATTCTTCCGATAAGGCTCAGGCGTTATCTCCGGGGCTTCGCCGGGGGGGGGGCTTCGCAGGGGAATGTTAACGCGTGTAGAGAGCTTAATAGATGAACTCGATATTTGTTCCGAATGGGGCGAAGTCATTGTTATCTTTCCACCATATTCTTCGCTGTATTGGCACGAGCTTAAGCTTCTGGGGAAATACGATGTGTATGTAGATATTAAGCGATTGGCATGTGCTCGTATGATTCAAAATCCCAATATCCGTGTGTTGGATTTTCAAGGTATTGAGCAGACAACAGACTTGGATCACTATATGGACAGTAAGCACTATGATGATCTCATTTATAGCCTGATGACAAAGGAATTGAATCAGGGTGCATATCGAATAAAAACTGAGGAAGATGTCGATCGTGTCGCTGGCGATGTCGGAGTTTTATTGGAAGCATTTCAGCATGAAAACCAGGAATGGCTCTAGGGGTATTCGATTATTATATGAATATTAGATTTTATTACAGGGTTCTGTTTGTTCTGCTGTCTTCTTTGAGTTTATCTGCTGAAGAGATTCGGTGGGTCGATATTGGAGAAGTCGGGAATGCTCCGAATCAGTTAGGCGTTGGTCAGGTGGACACTGCGTATCAAATTATGGAAACGGAGGTGCCGAATTGGCTTTATTGTAAGTTTCTAAATGCGGTGGCCCGGGAGGAAGATCCTTATGGCTTGTGGTCACCCTTAATGGAGAGCCATTTCTTCGGTGGGATTGAGCGGACCTTTGATGGTTTATTGTTTAAATATTCGATGAAACCAGGGATGGAGAATAAGCCAGCAACTTGCGTTACCTGGGCGAGTTGTCTGCGCTTCGCTAACTGGTTTCACTATGGATGCCCCGAGGGCGAAGTGGGCACCCTGCAGTCGGTGCTGGGCGATTCTTTGGCCGGCGCATATAGAACGGATTTATTGGAAGCAGAGGGTTTTAAGAATGGAAGCGATCAACTGCGCCGGAATCTTAAGGCACGTTACTGGTTGCCGAGTAAGGATGAATGGGTGAAGGCTGGCTACTACGTCGGTGGGGGGGCGTGGAGTGATTACCCATTCCTCTCGAACGATGTGCAATCCTCTGCTGTGAATCCCGAAATTGCGAATGGAGCGAATTTTTATGAAAATGGTTGGGCGGTTGCTGCACCGCATTTAAGTGATGTGGGTGCTTATCGTCAGTCACGAAGTTATTTCGGCACATACGATCAAGGTGGCAATGTCGCGGAGTGGGTGGAAGATCGGGTTCCCGGGAAGTCGTGGTTTGCTGCGCTGGGGGGCTCAGTGATCCGCGGGAAATATAGCCTTCGGCTAGGGTATCGTGAGGGGGATGCTTTGGATAAGCCGATCTCAACCTTTGGTTTCCGCTTGGCGCGTCGCAAGACTGGTGACGAACTCTGGGATGAGCCATTGGTCTTGCCTACGCGAACACTCGACTCTGTTGAGCCTGCTGAACTCTTGGAGCGTAAGAATCGGACTGAAGGGGCTGGGATCGTTGAAGAGTTCGTGCAGGTCGGTGATTTGGGAAATGAGGCTGATAGCTTGCATGGCAGGTTTGGTCGGGTGAATTATCCGTATGAAATTTCCAAATATGAACTGACGAATCAGCAGTATGTGGCGTTCTTAAATGCGGTGGCAGTGAATGCGGACCCTTACGGGCTCTACAATCAGGATATGTCGACGGGGGTCACTGGTGGGATCGAGCGCAAGGGGATCGCGGGTTCTTATCAATACGCAGTGAAGGCTGGAGTGGGAAATCATCCAGTTGTCTACCTTGGCTATTATGATTTGATGCGCTATGCGAACTGGCGACATTTCGGAATGCCGAAGGGGGATTGCGTTGCGGGTGTGACTGAGGGGACGAGTGATTCCGGAGCTTACGATACGCGTGACATCGAAAAGATCCTGAATGGAGAGAAAGCGGCCTACGCTTCGTTTGGAGTGCGCAACGCGGGGGCTCGCTATTGGATACCTAGCCAAGATGAGTGGTATAAGGCCGCCTATTATGATCCGACTCGGCTCGGACCTCGAAAGTATTGGGACTTCCCCTGCCGCACCAGTAACTTTCCTGAAAATCGGGATGCTGTGGCAATGAGTTGTAATTATCTGATGGGCGATCAGCTCGGTGTGGGGGCTCCAAGCTTTCTTGCTGACGTAGATGCCTATGCAAAGTCTGCCAGTTACTGGGGCACGCTCCAGCAGGGCGGCAATGTGTGGGAATGGATTGAAGGATGGCAGTATGGCACGGTGGGCAATCGCGGTCTGCGTGGAGGCAGTTGGGGCTATACGGAATATGGATTATTTGCCGGAAATACTGATCCGGGCGGGATTAACGACGAAATTTACGTATTTGGCGGGCGGATTGCGCGAGCCTACGAGGGGCCTTCTGTTGCGAATGCTCCTCTGCCTTCGATGAAGCAAATACTTCAGGAATACGTGAAAAATATTGCTATCCGAGACGTCTTGATCCTAGTTCTGATCAGCTTTTGTGCTGGATCTGCGGTGATTGTATTCCTGGGCGTATTTGTTGTAATGATACGGAAAAAGAGACAAAAATGAGACAGAAACTGAGTGCAATTTTACTAATGCTGTCCACTTATGTGGATTGGTTTCTGCTTCGACGTTCGCCAGTTGGGGCTACGCGATCGGGGTCTTCGGAGCGGTCGCCACGCTTGTTGATTGTTCCATGTGATCCGTGGTCGGTTGTCGGTTCACGAGGCGATCAGGCGATGATTCTGGCGGCGATTGACTATTATCGCTCTAAGTATGCAAGCCTCGACATTGATCTTGTGACGACAGGGGATTTTGATGAGGAGACGTTTCACCTACCTGAGGGGGTTCGTTGCTTAAAGGTCTGGCAGGGGCGTTTTTTGCTTCGTAGCATACTGCGAGGCATTCCAGATGCGCCGGATCATGTGGTTGTTCTGGGGGCAGATGTCATGGATGGGCATTATGCGCCGTTGACTTCGTTGGTTCTGCTTGCGCTTTCAGATCTATTTTTGAGGCGTGCTGCGGATGTTCATTTGCTCGGACTTAGCTTTAACACGAGTCCATCTGCTTGGTTGCGTCCCGCATTTAATGCGGCTCACCCGCAGCTTCGGTTTGGGTGCCGCGATGAAGTTTCGTTTCAACGTCTGAAGCAGTTCACCGCTCATAAAAATATTCGCCTCGTTGCAGATGCGGCCTTTCGAATGCAGCCGAGTGATGTGTTTGAGCAGTTTGCGGAATATCGAGATTGGTGTGAGCAGCGCCGCGAGAGCGGACGGACACTACTTGGCTTGAACTTGCACAATATGTTGTTCATCGGTTACAGGAATGAGGCCCAGCGGAATGAGCAGTGGGTGGGGGGTGTGATTGGTGCCTTGAAGGTCTTTTTACAGCGAGAAGAGGATATCGACTTGGTTTTGATGCCTCACGATTTCCGCACACTGACAGGCGACTGCCTCGTGCTCGATCCGATCTTTGATGCGCTAAGCGAGTTTGACTCTAGAATTTATTACCTGCGCGATGACATCGCTGCAAATCAGATCAAAGGCATGGTGTCGCAGATTGATGCGTTGATTAGTTGCCGAATGCACCTGGCCATCGCAGCGCTTGGGCAGGGGATTCCGGTATTGGGCGTCACTTACCAGGGGAAATTTGATGGTCTTTTTCGTCACTTCGATCTCAAGGGGGAGAATATATTTGTTGATCCGGCCTTGGTCGAGGATTCGGAATATTTATTGTCTTATTTGGACGGTTTCTATCAAAATATACCGAGCCTGCGTGAGCGTGTTAAGCAGGAACTGCCGAAGGTGTTGGCTCTGTCGGAGCAGAATTTCGGATGAAAAAGATTTTATATATTTCCACCTCAGACCCAGAGGATAAAAGTAGCGGGGGCGCTCAGCGTAGTCGCTTCCTGTATCAGGCGCTGCGTGCGCAGGGGGAGGTGTATACGATTATCCCTGTCTCGATGCCGTCGTTGGAGCGAGTGGACGAAGATCGGAAAATCGAATGGATATGTTTGGATCGTCGGCACACGTTTCGTTGGGCGCTGCAGCGCTTGTTTAATCGGAGCTTCCCTTTGCTTGTCTGCCCGTTTTATGCTCGAAATTTACCGGATCGGTTGAGGCGTGATGGCGACTTTGATTGTGTGGTTGTCCGTTATACACAGTGGGCCTCTTACTTTGCTGCGTGGCGTATTGCGCCTTTGTTGATCGATATTGATGACTCGCCGATCGAGTTTTATGATACGGTGATGGCTCCGCGTTGTCGTTCAGGTCTTAAGCGAAGTCTGAATCGCTGGTTGCTCCAACGCTGGTGTCGATGGATTTATCGCAAAGCTACGGGGGGGTGGATTGCGAACGCTGATCAGGTGGGTGCGATTGAAGGCATCAAGCTCAAGTATCTACCGAATTTGGCAATGCCAGCCCCAGAGGGATTTACCTTTGACCGGGAGAAAGAGAACTTCCTTTTAACAGTGGGTTATCTAGGCTATGCGCCCAACTATGAAGGCGTTGACCAGTTCATCGAGGAGAGTTGGCCGCTGTTGCATGCGGCCAAGCCTGAGTTGTCATATTATGTGGTGGGGAAGGATTGCCCTGCGGAGCTCAAAGAGAAGTGGTCGAGCGTTGCCGGAGTCAAAGTGCTCGGCTTTGTGGATGACCTTGAAGCATTATATGAGAGCTGTTTGATGACTGTGGCTCCTGTTTATTCGGGCTCGGGGACTTGCATTAAGGTGATTGAGTCTTTGCTACGTGGGCGAATTTGCGTAGCTGCGCCTTTTGCGCTTCGTGGAATTGATCGAATGCATATTCAAGATGCCAATGGCTTGTGTGAAGCCAGCTCGAGCGAAGCATTTATTGCAAAAATAGCCTCTTACTGTGAGCAGCCCGAGCAATTGAAGATGCACGAGAGCAATGCTCGTGTTTTTGCGACGAGCTATTTCGCCTATCAACAATTCGAAGATGCAGTTGCCGATGTTTTAATAAACTTGAAGGCGGTATAACTAAGTTTGTGATTTATGAAAAAAATAGCGTTCTATTACTATGGTAATTTATTGCCTGCCCATCAAGGGAATTCCAAATTGGCGGTGTCAATTCTATCTTACCTTAAAGGGTGTAACTTGTTTGAGGTTACATTGTTGGTGGTCAATGACGCGCCTCTAGATGAATCCCAGTATCGAGGATTATGTGATCATCTAATTGCGGTGGATGTTTCTGAGATCCCATGGTGGGCTCGACTGCTTGATAAATGTTTTCGTTTTCCTCAGCTTGATTTCTATAAGCGTATGGCAACCAGTGTTTGGCTGAGGGGGAGGTTTTTCGCTCAAGGAGTGAACTATGACTGTGTGATGATTAATTATGCTCAGTGGGAGCATGTCGTTCCGAGACAATTACGTGCCAATTCTATTTTGCTATCCCACGATATAATGTTTTTTCGGCTTCAGAGTTTTCTTCGGGGAACTCTGCTTAATTGGTGGAAGATTTTACTGAACAAGTCTTGCGAGTTGTCGATATTCAAACGCTTTTCTAAGGTCATTGTATTGGGGGAGTATGAAAAGGATATTCTCCTTAAATCGGGGCTCTCCGATGAGCGTGTTGTGGTGATGGGGATGCCAATCCTTAATAGCATAAATCCTGTGTCTGAGGCGATTGAGCCACGTTATGATTTTATTTTCGTCGGTGGAGATAGCGCACAGAACATCGCGGCGCTTGAGTGTTTTGTTGGCGCATTTAGAGGGCACTCTCAGGTTGCGAATCAGCTTTGCCTCGCAATTGCTGGAAGTATTGGCACTGGGGTCGCGATTAGAGAAGTAGACTTTGGTGGTATGGATATCCAAGTCCTAGGCTTAGTAGATGATCTGTCGATGGCTTATGCGAGATCTAAGATGGTTGTTGGAACGATCCCTATGGGGAGTGGGATTAAGGTGAAAGTGGTTGAGGCAATGGCCCACGGAAAGCCTGTTCTGGCTACGAGAAAAGCACTGGAGGGCATTCCCCATGAGCATGCGGTAAATGTTGTTGTGCTAGAGGAAGTGGAGGGTTCTGAGTTTGGTGATTATATCTTAGGGATACTCTCAGATGTTCAGGTATTAGCTAGATATGGGGATAATGCTCGAGAAAATATAGAAGAGGCGTTCTCCGAGGCTTCTTGCTTTGGCGAGCTTCTCAGCGTGATTGAAAAAATGTGAACTGCGTTGCTGGTTTCCTTTAGTATCAGTCACAAGACATGGAGATTTTGAAAAAATGAAAGTTTTGTATTTAATTGCAGGAGCATCACTGTCGGATGGTATCGCTCGGCACATTCTCACGTTATGTGAGTTCTTTTCTACGAGGGAGGATGTTGAGGTTGCTGTCTGTGTGACGCATGGAGAGGGTGATTTGACCGTGGCGCTTCGCGAAGTCGGAGTGCAAGTTTACGCCTTAAATTGTCGGAACGGTCACGACGTCCAGATCTTTGGTCGTTTTCGGAAGGTCCTTCAGGAGTATCAGCCTGATCTGATTCATTCGCATGTAATGTCTCTTTATATCCGAATTTATTTATCCCTTAGGGCGCGGGCGCTTCCGGTGATATCGACGATCCACGGGGTGGCTGATCCCGCGAAGGACTTGTCTCAAAGATTGCGAGCGCACTCCGGTCGCTGGTTGGATTATTTTTTTCAGGTTAATGAGAAAGCCGTATTGATGATTTCCACCGCTGTGCAACAAACGTTGGAGGGGAACTCTCCGAAGTTTAAGAGTCGCGTCCTCTACAACCCAGTTTCATTGGAGGCTGTCCCAGACAGGGAGTCTATTTGGCTGAAAACAGAAATCGGCGTTCCGGCGACTACGCCGCTTGTGGGTTTCATCGGTCGCTTGGCTGGGGTGAAGGATCTCCCTGCTTTTTTACAGGCCACGAGACTCGTGTTGGAGAAATGCCCAGGCTATCATTTTGTCATTGTAGGAGATGGGCCGGATGAATGCTATAAAAATTCGGATCTTATGCGCGGCCTCGAGTCGAACGTTCATTGGCTGGGGTATCGCACGGATGCGAAACGGATCATGGCAGCGCTTGACCTATTCGTTTTGACTTCTTTCCGAGAGGGAATGCCTACGGTTTTGTTGGAGGCCTTTTCAGTTCGCACTCCCGTGGTTGGTTTTGTTTCGCCGGGGGGTGTGCAGGAGGTTAGCGACTTGTCGAAACAGTATACTAATGGGGTCGCGGACTTTGTTGAAGGTCGCGACGTTCAGAAGTTAGCGCACTCGATTCAGTCGATACTGGAGGATCATTCAAACCCTTCTCCGACGGTGTGCAATGCATATCATCTGGTTGAGAAATTATTTGATGTTCGAGTTGTCGGTGCTCAGCTTGTTGATATGTATCAGGAAGCACTTAATTCATAAATGAAGGCTAAATCTCTAATTTCATGGCGTTTGTGGATATACTCATTGATTAAGCGGGTTCTCCCAGAGACGAAATGTTTTTATTTAAAAAGGATATTGTTGAGATGGGCAGGAGCAACCATCGGGCAGAATGTCCGGATTTGCTCATCTGCGGATTTTATTGGATCGGGCGAGTTAGTCATTCAGCATAATACATGGGTCGGTCACCGTGTAATGATTTGTAGTAGTTCGTCTATCGTCATTGGAGCGGATGTTGATATTGCTCCGGAAGTCTATATTGGGACGGGCACGCACATGCCACAGTTTGATGGAGTCAAAGCCGCTGGGATGGGGCAAAGCCTGGACGTATCTATTGGAGATGGTGTGTGGCTATGCGTCAGAAGCACCATCTGCCCTGGGATCTCCGTTCCCCGTGGGAGTATTGTGGCGGCCGGAGCAGTTGTGATCAACAAAATGACCGAGAGCGGCCTAGTTGCGGGTGTGCCTGCTGAATATAAAAGACGGTTTAAGCATGGTTGATTCGTTTTTTTAAACGTGAACTGAAGGGCTTTAGGGAGGTTAAAATATGAAAATTTTAGTTACAGGAGGTGCCGGCTATATTGGCAGTCACACAGTGTTGGAGTTGTTGTCTGCCAAGCATGAGGTGTGCGTGGTCGATAATCTTTGTAATTCGAATGCGCAATCGCTCGAACGTGTGTCCGACTTGACTGGCAAGCCGGTTGATTTTCATGAAGTCGACCTTCGTGATCGCGTTGCCCTTGGTGCGATCATGGCAGGAGCTGGGTTCGATGCGGTAGTCCACTTCGCCGCGCTGAAGTCGGTGGGCGAATCGGTCGAACAGCCCCTGGCCTATTATGATAACAATATTAACGGCACTTTGGTCCTGTGCGAACTGATGCGGGAGCATGCAGTTAAAAACTTGGTGTTCAGTTCTTCGGCCACGGTCTACGGCGATGCCAAAGAGCTGCCGATCACGGAAGTTGCCCCGCTGAGGGCGACGAATCCTTACGGGCAAACGAAGCTGATGATGGAGCAGATCCTGAGAGATTACCAGCACAGCGATCCCTTGCTCAATATTGCCATCTTGCGTTATTTCAATCCCGTCGGTGCGCACGAGAGTGGGCTTATTGGCGAAGACCCTAACGGCATCCCTAGTAATTTGTTTCCTTATGTCGCCCAGGTAGCAGTCGGGCGAAGGCAGGTCATTCAGGTGCTAGGAGCCGATTATCCGACGCCGGATGGCACAGGGGTTCGGGACTACATACATGTGGTGGACTTGGCGAAAGGGCATCTATATGCGCTGGACAAGTTGAATGATGCGCCTGGTTTGATTACTTGTAATTTAGGTACAGGGCGTGGCTACAGTGTACTGGAAGTCATCAAGGCTTTTGGCGCAGCCTGCGGCAAGGAATTAGCCTACGAGTTGATGCCGCGACGGCTGGGGGATGTGGCGGCCTGCTATGCTGATCCAGCCTATGCCAAGCAATTGCTAGGATGGCAAACGGAGCGTGATTTAGCTACCATGTGTGCAGACGCTTGGCGCTGGCAATCGACGAATCCGCATGGTTATGTGGGGTAGTTGCTGCCCCGTTATGGTTGATCACGTGGAAGCGACATTACTGAACAGTCCATTAGCGTGTGCTCCGGTTTGTCCACGCGTCGGTTAAAAAAATCAATTTCCGTGACTTTGATGCGGCTGAACCGCATATAAGGTAATATTTCCTGAAATCATGCAACTGCACCACCAGAACCCTAACAAGAGTAATTTCGACTTTTCCCCTGTGCAATCGAAAGGCCAGCGCCGCAGTCTCTTCACTTGGCAGAACATTCTGCTCAATCTGGTGCTGATCAGCTTTCTGGTCTTTATCAATAAGGTGGGCCTTGTCGGGAATGCGATTTTTTATGTCGTCTTGACTGTGATGGCGCTCAGGAGTTCTGAGGGGGCGTTGAAAGCGCTCTCCCTCAGTCTGATGACCACCACGATTAATCAGGCCTTCGTCTCGCTCTCAATTGTATTTGCGATCGGGCGGATGGTTATCTTGTTTGTGGTCGCTGGGCGTTTCATGTTGGATTTGTCAAAGATGCGCGGTGATTTCATGAGGCGTGGCTATGTATGGCTGTTGTTCGGCTTTTGCGCAGTGGTCGCAATGGGCTCGGTGATGAACGGCTACTTCGTGGTGGTTTCCCTGCTGAAGCTCCTGGCCTTCAGTGCCGGTGTGTTTGCGATCTTACTGGGGGCCGATGTGGTACGCGTCCGTAGTTCCGATCTGACTTGTTGGTGCTTTTCGCTGATTATCTTCTGCGTTTTGTTGGGAGTCGTGTCGCAAGTAATTGGTGCCGGTTACGGGGCGGTAAGAAACGGTGTGATAAGTCCATTCTTTAAAGGTGCCTTTTCCCATTCCCAGACATTGGGCGCGATTGGTGGGCTGATGCTGGTCTATCTTTTTACCATCTATTTGTTTAGTCCGTACCGATATAAACTGTTCACTCTGTGCTTGGCTGCCGTCCTCACCTATCAAGTATATTTGACCGCATCAAGGACGGGGATCGGCACTGCTGTGATTGGCTGTGCTGCCACTTTGTGCTTGGCCTATTTGGCTCCAGGGGGCCGTCGGCAGGTCAGGTTTCACTTGCCTAGGTTGCAACTGGCGGTGATGGCTGTCGTCGGCTTTATCCTGATGATTTTTGTTAATTTCTTTACCGAGAATAGTCTTGGCGAAAAAATTGGCGGAATATTGAATAAATATGATCGTGCGGAGGGCGCTAGTGTTACAACGGTGCTTGAGGCTCGTCTGCCCCTGATTGATCAGGCATATGCGAACTATCTGACCAGTCCGCTGACCGGAATTGGTTTCGGCACCTCGTATGATTCTCAGTTTGTCGCAGGGGCGACTTGGTACACTGCGCCGACCGAGAAGGGCTTCTTGCCCATTGCGGTATTGGAGGAAACTGGCCTGAGCGGCTCTCTGTTCTTCTGGGCCTT
>Ga0209223_10004004_pt1 | contig 13698 bp, 8 predicted proteins | sample COG_06_FD_184750 | JGI IMG/M metagenome (GOLD analysis project Ga0209223, IMG submission 184750) | Pelagic Microbial community sample from North Sea - COGITO 998_met_06 (SPAdes) (version 2) | ecosystem: Environmental > Aquatic > Marine > Neritic zone/Coastal water | place: Helgoland, sampling...
TGGATTGCTCTATGTTGAAAAAATAAATCCACTGACACATAACTAAAGGGTTATATTACATTCTACTGCCCTACTTGCCATATACTTAACGTTCCACACCATTAACCAAAGAAAAAAAAGAAAAAACGAGCTAAAAGGAGATATCATTGATATTATTCTAAAGCCAAAATTATCTTCCCCCAGTCATTCTAAATAATTCCGAATATTTACTATTTTACATGTTTTGAATTAGGCCTAACAAATCATAAACCCGAGAGTAAACAAATAGATGGAAATTACACCAAAAAAAGGTTTTAAAGGATTAATTGAGAATTGGCAAAGTGATATGATCGCAGCAGTAAGTGTTGCACTTATTGCATTACCGCTTTCTATAGGCATTGCTTTGGCAGCAGATGTGCCAGCAATGGCAGGTATTTTTTCTGCAATCGTAGGTGGTGTTGTAACAACGCTTTATCGAGGTGGTCATGTTTCAGTTAATGGTCCTGCAAAAGGAGTTATTGCTGTTATACTATTGGGGCTAGCTGCTATGGACGATGGTACTGGACAAGAATTTAATTATGTATTGGCAGCAATTGTCATTTCTGGTGGTCTTCAAGTCGTATTAGGCTTATTAAAATTAGGTCGCTTTGCTGATATTTTCCATTCTTCTGTGATTCATGGTATTTTAGCAGCAATTGGAATTTACATTTTTGCAAAACAAATTCTTGTTGCTTTAGGTTCGAATTCTGATAGTTCAAACGGCGCCATACAAAACCTAGCGGATTCGGTTTTGTACTTACCCAATGCCAATCCATTTGTGGTCATTATTTCTTTAGTAGGTCTTCTTTTGTTGCTATTTCATTCAAAAATTAGTTATCGATTTTTTCACCTTTTGCCTACACCTATGTGGGTGATTGCTCTTTCAATTCCTTTTGTATATGGTTTCAATTTCTTTGAAGATCATATAGTTTCATTTTTTGGAAAAACTTATGAAGTTGGCCCCGCTTTATTATTGGATATGCCCGATAGTATTTGGAATTCTGTATTACATCCTAATTTTGGAATGATTGATACTATTGAATTTTGGACAACCACATTATCTATTTTAGTTATTACGAGTATTGAATCATTAGCCATTGCAAAAGCGGTTGATAAAATTGACCCATACAAAAGAAAAACAGATTTGAATAAGGATTTGACAGGAATTGGATTGAGTACCATGGTGGCTGGTTGTATTGGAGGGTTGCCAATTATTGCCGTGATTATTAGAAGTACCGTCAATGTCCATAACGGAGCTAAAACAAAGTGGTCTAATATGTATCAAGGGCTATTGTTATTGATTTTCATTTTAGTTTTGAGTCCAATACTGGGAAAAGTTCCATTATGTGCTTTTGCTATTTTATTGGTTTATGCTGGATTTAAATTGGCTTCACCAGCTGTATTCAAACAAATTTATAGTCATGGAATTGAGCAATTGATATTCTTTATCGGTACAATGGTTTTAACCCTTTATACCAATTTATTAATTGGATTATTTGGCGGATTGCTGTTGGCGTTGGTCAGTCATATGTTTTTGGCAAGAGTGTCCATTCCTCAATTTTTTAAAATGATTTTTAACTCTGGTTCAAATTTAGTTATGAAACCAGATGGCAGTTATTGTTTAAAAATTAGAGGCATAGCTAATTTTTTAGGTCTCATAAAAATCAACAATTTAGTTGCCCAAATTCCTGCTGGAGCAAACGCGACAATTGATTTATCAGAAAGTCGACTGGTGGGTACTACTGTTTTGGAGGATTTATATGATTTCCAAAAAATCCAACAAAATACTGGCGGGAATATAAAAATCAAGGGATTAGACAAACATATTTCTTCTACCAATCATAAATTGGCTACCAAGATCAAGGTTGATGCAATAGAACCACTTAACCGGCGACAAAACAAGCTTAAAGAAATGGCAGAAAGTTATGGATGGGATTTTCAAGTTGAGCCTGTCGAGGATTTGGAGTATTTTAAGTCCTTTTATTTTTTCAAATCACGACCGATTGAGGCAGAATCTAATTGTATTTCTGACCCAAATAAAGACTTGCCCATCAAATTAATAGATGTGACTTTTGAAGAAGGCGTAGATATCTTTCCCGATGAATATAAGACTACGATTGGATTATTGAAATTACCTTTTTCAATTCCAAAATTCATCATTGAAAAAAAGGATTTCTTAGATAAAGTACTACCTATTTCTGAACATTGGGATATTGATTATTCGGTCTACAATAACCCTCCGAATGATTATATCGTAAAGGTGAGTGATATTGAAGCAATGGATGCCTTTTTGACTGACAAACTAAAAGTATTGATTGAGATTAGTGGCCTACATCATCTTGAAAGCAACGGACAAGCCATCTTAATTTTCAGCAATAATTTTGTGCTTGCTCAAGCGAAAGATTATATTAAGATGATTCAATTTATCGAAAACTTTAAATCAATGATTAAAAAATAAAAATATTAGAGAGAGTTGCTAATGCTTCAAATTGTAATGAATGATCAGCTGGAATATTTATAACACATGAGTTTCACGGAGTTAATATGAAATCAAAAATGAAATATCTTATAGTATTATTTGTGGCATTGATTGCTCAAAGTTGTTCAAATGAAAAGATTGAAAATGATTGGACAGCGGATAATCTACAAGGTAAAGTTCTGTCACTTTCAGAGTTTTCTTATGAAGCCAAAGATCGCTTCGGTAATATTGAAAAGGGTGAACGAAAGAGGCAATCCTCTTATGAATATGACCAACAAATTAAATATGACGAGAAGGGAAATAAAATTGAAAGGAACTCGTATAATTCAGACGGTAGCTTAGTCAATAAGTGGACCTATAAATATGATGAAAAGGGAAATAGAACTGAGGCAAACACGTACAATTCAGATGGTAGCTTAAACTTAAAGTTAATTTTTAAATATGATGAGAAAGGAAATATAACTGAACTGAACGGTTACATTTCAGACGGCAGCTTAGTTAGGAAGGATGCATATAAATATGACGAGAAGGGAAATAAAATTGAACATAAAAATTATGATTCAGACGGTAGCTTATATTTCAAATATACTCATAAATATGACGAAAAGGGAAATGAAATTGAATATAACGGGTACAATTCAGACGGTAGCTTAGACAGTAAGTGGACTTATAAATATGACGAGAAGGGAAATGTAATTGAAATGAACGAGTACAATTCAGACGGTAGCTTAGGCAGAAAGAATTCTTATAAATATGACGAAAAGGGAAATGAAATTGAATATAACGGGTACAATTCAGACGGTAGCTTAGAAAATAAGAATTCTTATAAATATGAATTTGATAAACAAGGCAATTGGATTAAGCAGATAAAATTTAAGGACGGAATACCAGAGTATATTTTGGAAAGACAATATGAGTACTATGATTATATTACACCATACGAAAACAATGCAACTGCCAGCGATGATGTTTCAGATGGCTCAAACGTTTCTAGCAGTAAAGATTACAAATATGATGATTATGAGGAGAAAGAAGCAATGCTTGAAACGAGTAAAACACCTGTAAAGAGTAGCAATAAAAAAGAGTTTAAGTTTCCTAAAAAATTAAATAGTAATTCATCATGGACTAATTGGAAATCCAATTTTTGCCAAACATGTACCGATAGTAAGGGTAGTCCATCATCAATTAAAACAGGAGTTTTATGTAAGGCCATGATAGACGGAGGTGGTATATGTACTAAATTTGATTTAGGTAAAATTGCTGATGATTTACCAACACTTAAAAACATATATGGTGTCACTCAACCAAGATTAACCAAACAAACTTTGCTTAGCATTAATGGTGAGCTATTTTTATATGGTGAAAGTAGTATAACTAACGGTTTATATAAAAATTTTAAATTAAAAAAAGAAAATGGTGTATGGTTTTTTTATGATGACGAAAAAGTTGGTGGTGCAGGTTGGATTAAGTTGTCCGACTACTATAATACGTCTAATCAAACAAAAGAAATAAATTCAAATGGCAGCACAAAATTTCCGAACGTTGAAAAGGCTAAGGTGAATTGTAAATGGTGTAATAAAAAGATTTTACTGAAAGAAGCATTCGCATTCCGTATAGACTCATGGGGTAAATTGCAGGAAGACTTGACACCGCTTAACTATGATCAAGACTGGTATTGTTCACGCAAGTGTGGAATTAATACTGAAGATTAAGATACCAGTTATTTCAAATATTAATAAGGTTAATAAAACCTAAACAGCATTAAAACGCAGTTTAGCTAAACCGTTCTCTGCAAATAAAAAAACTACCCGCAAAAAATATTGCTATCGAATACAATATTTTTTTAAACAGTCCAGTCAATCAACGAAAATTTCAATGCCGTTTTTATTTAAATAGAATGACATATTCAAGTACATACTATTCCTTTTAACAAGTTTGGCAAGGCCGATATTTTCTGTTCATATTAATCTCTCTGTACTAAAGTGGCATTGCATTACGTTAAAGAAAGAATTAAGAAATCAAAAAGGCAGTATAACACTTTGTAACTTACATAACAACGTAATTTACAGACACTGTCTGCGTCAATAATGAATGTAACTATAAATAAATTTGATGAGTTCTTCTATTTCTAATGTAATGAAAACAATAATTAATACAATCCTATTTAGCTTATTTCTATACCAGGGAATGGCGCAAAAAATTGCGATTCCAGATCAAAAGTTCGAGATAGCCTTGGTATTAATAGGCATAGATAGTGAAATTGACGGATTCTTAAATATTGATAAAGCAAAAGTTGTTGATACATTGGAATTGAGTACGATGATGATCTCGGATCTGACTGGAATAGAAGCGTTTACAGAACTTAAATATCTCTCTTGTGGACAGAATTATATCAAGAAAATAGATCTTTCTAAAAACACAAAATTGAGACACCTATATTGTGGTAATTCTATTGATTTCATGTATGAATTTGGTGATGATTTTGAGGATTATAAGTTAAACCCGGATCTAGGAAATCAACTGACCGAGCTTGACTTGTCAAATAATGTTGAACTAGAGGTTGTTGACGTCGATTTTAATAAGCTGAGATCTCTAGACTTACAGAACAACAAAAAGTTAATATACCTATCCGTTTCATCCAATAAGTTATCTAAACTAAACATAGATGGCAATAAAAAACTAGAAATACTTCACGCCGAATACAACGAGTTGAAGAAATTGAATTTGCAAAACAACCTAAATATTAAAATTATTGGTCTTGCGAACAATCAATTATCAGCAATAGATATTAAAAAGAATAAACAATTAAAGGAGTTGGATCTCAGTCATAACAAATTAGAGGAAATTGATGTAACAAATAATGCATTACTTGAGTACTTAGATTGTTCAAACAACCAGTTACAGGAAATTGATGTACAATATAATTTTGCTCTATATGGATTGTATTGTGATTTTAATCGCTTGACCTCACTTACATTAAACAACACATCTGTTAGCAGTTTTAATTGCTCTAATAATCTATTAACATTCTTAGATGTTGGTGGAGCGGACAACTTAGGCGATTTAGATTGCAGCAATAATAAACTAGTGGATCTCATATTTCGAGATCAAGAAATCATACGTATTGATTGTTCAAATAATTCATTAGAAAGCTTAGATGTGTGGCACATGAATTTTTTCACTAAGCTGAAATGTGATGGAAATTTATTTGATTGCGAAGTCTTGCGAGCAGAGTTTGAAATATATGAATTTGATGCAAAATAAGAAGTAATGCCTACAGAATAAGAACTGCATAAAAACTCAGTTTAGGTAAAATTTGAATTAAAGAAAGAAAAAGGTGTTTGGTACTTTTATGAAAATAATAAATGGGAATTTTTATCCACATACTTAACAGGTTCGTCATATTAATAGATATTAAATTATAATTTTTGTTCTAAATCTAAATTAAAAGCGCGGTAGCTAACAACCTCTAATTAGAAGACACAATGAAACATACTTTAACACTACTCTTATTGTTATTATCTACTATAGCTTATTCTCAAACGCCTATCACAGATGCTAACTTTAAAAGGGCTATAGCTGACTGTCTTTCTACTCACCCAGTCACTGGTCTTTGTGTAGACAGCGAATATGGCCCTATGCCAGATTGGGATGTATCGAGCGTAACATCTATATGGCATAGGTCAGCGTATAAATCTCCTTTTAATGGAGATATTGGAAACTGGGATGTATCTAATGTGACAGATATGAGATGGGTGTTTTCTGATGCAACTTCTTTCAATCAAGATATTGGGGATTGGAATGTATCCAATGTGACTAGTATGGAAGGTATGTTTTCTGATGCAACTTCTTTCAATCAAGATATTGGGGATTGGAATGTATCCAATGTGACTAGTATGAGAAATATGTTTGTTGGTGCAACTTCTTTCAATCAATATATAGGAGATTGGGATGTATCTAATGTGACTAGTATGAGAAATATGTTTGACGGTGCGGATTCTTTCAATCAACCCATTGGAGACTGGGATGTATCTAATGTGACAGAAATGAGACTTATGTTTTATCATGCTACATTGTTCAATCAAGATATTGGAAAGTGGGATGTTTCTAATGTGACTTATATGAGAAATATGTTTGTTGGTGCAACTTCTTTCAATCAATATATAGGAGATTGGGATGTATCTAATGTTACCGACGAGTTCACTCTTATCCAATTCATCAGAGACCAGAAAACTAGAAAGGATATTGCAAATGGTCAAGCGCCTATCACAGATGTCAACTTTAAATCGGCTATATCTGATTGTTTATCTTTTGACCCTGTTAATGGTAACTGTTTAGAAAGTGAGTATGGTCCTATATTTGACTGGGACGTTTCTAATGTGACTTTTATGAATTCTGCGTTTGAAAACGCATCAGCTTTCAATCAAGATATTAGTAATTGGGATGTATCTAATGTGTATGATATGACATATATGTTTAATGGTGCAGATTCTTTCGATCAAGATATTGGAGACTGGGATGTTTCTAATGTAACTGGTATGAGAAATATGTTTAGTGGTGCAGATTCTTTCAATCAAGATATTGGGAATTGGGATGTGTCTAATGTCACTGATATGAGATGGATGTTTTCTGATGCAACTTCTTTCAATCAAGATATTGGGGATTGGAATGTATCCAATGTGACTAGTATGGAAGGTATGTTTTATAGAGCAACATTATTCAATCAAAATATTGATGATTGGGATGTATCTAATGTTACCGATATGAATACAGAAGTAGTTGGTTCTTTAGCTCACATAAAACAAAAATTTAAGGACAGTAGTTTTACTCAAGAGGGTGAATTCTTTATAAGAAGGATCCCAGGTGTTGTTGATGAAGCATTTAAATGGAACGATATAGATTATGGTTATGATTGGGTACATTATAGAGACCCGAAGAACTGGCGAAAAAAGGATATTGCAAATGTTAAATGGAAACAACCCTACACGTTATTTGATCTAACTACAGATGAACCAATTTTTCCCGTTAATGTAAATGGTACTCTCATTTACAAAATCTATTATACAAGTAACGAAAAACCAACCCCTAAATATGGAGAGTTTACGGTTGGTCAATTAGAAAATCATCCGTATTATAAATTCAAAACCAAAGAAAATTGCATTACTTTTCTAAATGAAGAAACAAAGAAAAGAGAAGAGTCGGAAGAAAAAAGTAAAGAGAGAGAAGGAAGAAACAAGATTCGCTCAAAATTCCCACTTTGCAATATGGTAACTGCTAAATGCTCATGGTGTAATGATGAGTTTGAACAAATAGAAGCATTTAAGCATCCAAGAGGCACTTATAATTCTTCGGACATATATAAATTGAAAGATAGTTCATATGAATTGAATTATTTAGAATCCATTTATGAACTGATTCAAAATGGAGATGAAGATGGCGCTAATAGCAAATTGTTTGGTTACGACTTAGTCTTCGGCCTTAGTTGTTACTGTTCAAGGAAGTGCGCTAATCATCAATAGAAAAAAAAGTCTAACAAAAACTAAACTGCATTAAAACGCAGTTTAGCTAAACCGTTCTCTGCAAACAAAAAACCTACTAATACCCAACATGTTGATCAGATTTGAATTCTCTACGTAAAGAGTAACTACACAATCCCCATATAATCTGAATTTATAAAAAATGTCCCTGTCTATATACGCGCGTTTACATCAACTCTCTGCTTTTAGATTTTAAGCTCTACCCCCTACCTTAGAAAATGAGTGCACTGCTAACCAATGTTAACTTTGTACTGCCTAATGCAATAGAAAAGCAATGAGAAGAGCTTAAAATAGAGTGACTTATAATCTATAAATGGTTAAGGAGTACAGTTAGTGAAGTTGGGGGTGTTTTCTTCTGTTAGAGGTGCATCTTCACTAAAGTTATCACAACTTGTAACACCATCTACACTCCAAGAACTTATGTCTTGGTTGAAAGAAGTAGCATCTTGAAACAAACCACTCATATTAGTAACACTACTCACATCCCAAGAACTTATATCTTGGTTAAAAGAAGCAGAATAATTAAACATACCACCCATATTAGTAACACTACTCACATCCCAAGAACTGATGTCTTGATTAAAGTTAGTGCCACCAAACATGCCGTTCATATCAGTCACATTACTCACATCCCAATCTCCAATAGGTTGGTTAAAAGAAGTTGCATTCCCAAACATACCACCCAAACCAGTTACTTGACCCATATTAGAAACATTACTTACATCCCAAGAACTAATATCTTGGTTAAAAGAAGTAGCATCATAAAACATACCACCCATATTAGTAACATTACTTACATCCCAAGAACTAATATCTTGGTTAAAAGAAGTGTTGTCGGCAAACACACCACCCATAACAGTTATTAAAGAGGTACACACTTTGGTAACATCTTCTTCGTTACTAATCATTGTGTTTAGAGTTCCTCTGTCAACTACTGTATACGTAACACCATTTACCTCTTCCGAATATCCATTTGCTGATGCAGCTGTTGCTTTAATAGTTACTCCATTAGATGCTAAATAGACATATGCACAATTCGTGAAGTTAGGTATTTCTTGTGTACCAAAATAACTGCAATTTGTTACATTACTTACATCCCAATTTTCAAAAGGTTGATTAAAAGCAGTAGCATCTTGAAACATATAACTCATATCTGTCACATTACTAAAATCCCAATTACTTATATCTTGATTAAAATCAGTAGCGCCTTCAAACATAGATTTCATATCTGTCACATTACTCACATCCCAAGAAGTAATGTCTTGGTTAAAAGAAGTAGCATCTTGAAACATCCCATCCATATTGGTAACATTACTCACATCCCAAGTACTTATAACTTGGTTAAAAGAAGTATTGTTTTTAAATAAATTACTCATATCGGTTACTAAAGATGGAACCGCTTTGGTAACATCATCTCCTTGTTCAATCAAAAACTTTAAAGTTGTTAAATTAACAACAGTATAAATAACATTACCTATGTTACCTTGTTCATTGTTTACTGCACCCGCACTTGCCATAACAATGTTATTAGGACCTACATAAACTGCATTATTATTTTCATTACCATCTACAAACAAACTCACCTCCTCAAAACTTTGATTGGCTGTAATGGTGGTGTTTTCAATAGTATAAATAACATTGTTACCATCAAAATTAGCATCGGTAATTACTACTTCAACTTCAGAAACTCCATCTGCATCTACCCACGTTAAAACAGCATTAGGAGGGTCTAACTTAAAACTATTTTCATCATAATCATTCCAATAGGAAGCAAATTCATCACCGCTGATGTATTTATGTTCTCTATTAGGTCTATCGGTAAAAGCAAATATATCCGCTGTAAAAGGCATTACAAGTGTTGTGCTTGAGGTTGCTGTAGCTTCTATAGCAGTATGGGTATAAAGCCATTCTTTTTGCAAGTCATTGCTGTTGTCATAGTTGTTATTGTCATCTGTTGTACAAGCAACGATTAATAAGCCTAAAAATAAATAGATAAGTTTTTTCATTTTATTAAATTTAATTCAAAAGTAGTTTTTATTTGAGAACTATAATTAGTTTACCAAAAATGATTGCGATCCTTGCCGAGAAAGGTTGAAATATTAGTGAACAGACTTCACTCTTATCTCGTCTTAGCTGCTCTGAATTTGCGCCAATCTTTTCCAATCAGAAAGTCTGCCAAGTCTCCACCATCTTCTCTCTGTTCGACCGTTGCTATACGCTCAAGTAGATCAGATATTGAAAACTCAGCTTTGATCTTCTTACTCATCACCTTTGTTCTATGAAGCCAATCTTTGTAAGTCTTTCCAGTTCTAGCTATTCTATTCTAGACTTCTCACATTGATGGCACTTACATTAGTAGTTATTATTCCATATATTTATATCTTATAAGAAGCCATATGAGATTTATACTTACCATTGCATTTATCATGCTTTCACTTGGACTTTCAGCACAATGGAAATTGTTGCCAGTATTAGATGTTTTTGGAGATACTACCGAAGCCACAATTCCTTATGTAGATGTCCTTGGATCATTTTCCAATTCTGATACATCTGTTGAACAAGTAAATGTCGTTGTCTATTTTCAAGATAATGTTATCAAATTCAAATTTATAGATCACGCTCATTTTCTTGAATCTTCTGAGTTTGACGTTGATATTTTTGAGCCAATTACCAATAGAATTTATTTCAAAGGAAGTGATGGTATTGCAAGTGAGTCAATGTCTTGTACCTATTCTAGTGACAAAGACCTTTTCAGTATCAGTGAAGATAGAAGTACTATTAATAAAATGTTAGATGGTGGTAAGTTCTTACTTAAGCATAGCTTTGGATTAGAATATCGGTTTGCTATACCTGCTTTCACTGGTGAAAGAGTCTATGATGGAGCTGGTAATGGAGTCTATGATGTAGCTGGTAATGGAGCATATGATGGCTCTGGTGATGGCGTATTTGGACGTAGTATAATTTATAGAAATCATGCAGAATTAGCGGCAATAACTGCAAGTGGATCTGGTAGGATAGATGTCAAGGTATGTATCGATAGAAAAGGTAAAGCGACATACACTAAAATCGACAACTCCAATACTACAATCAAAAATAAGAATACACTTAGAAAAGCACTTAAGATGATCAAATCATACAGATTTGAGCCAGATCCTAAAGCTCAAAAAGAGCAATGTGGTGTGATTAAGTTGTTTTTGGATATCAATGCTTTCAGATAGTATGATTCATTTTTACGACCTTAATTTCTTACATTCCTTCAACTATCTAGAAAATGACTGCGTTAATTGATTTATTCTAGCTGGTCGAATCCATTCCTAACAAGGCTTTCATCTCTTCAAAAGCTGCCTTTTTATTACCACCATGGACTATATCTCTCAATAAAATGTAAGGGGTGTATGCTTTTTCTGGTTCTAGTTCGGTGCTAGCTGTCCACATTTTAATCAATCTTTTAGATTTAGAGAAACTACCACTTTGAAAGTTACTACTTCCGTTTCTTTTTAAGAATATTCTTTCGGAGTTCTCTGAGCCAAGAGATATCTCTCTACTTGCTAATATTCCGATCCATTCATCAAGTGCATTGTATCTGTCTATGATTTCGGAGGCTGTGTATGCATATCTTTTTGAATCTCTTTTATGAGAAATAGTACTTAGACTTTTTTTTTACCATATCGCTCCATACTATCATTAAATTGTTCTTGTGATTGTCGATCTTCGCTATTCAAAATTGCAGCGTACGGAATAGCATCATGCCTTACAAAAGCGAAAGGGTCTTTTGATAAATACTTTAATCTTGTAACTCCCTTTACTTGCTTATCAATAACAATCCCTAGCCTCTTGAAATGGTCGTTTACGGCTTCATAGTGCGCCGATAAATCCTTCGGTGTCAAAATGGGCATAAGCACGTGTAATCCGTCCCCAGAGCAAGATAATTCGATGTATGCAATGTTGGCAATCTTACTCAAGTCAGCTTTAAGTTTTTCCATGCATTTTATATGGAGATTATCTTTTCCGTCAATATCAATAAACATTAATCCAGTCTCTTTATAATTTGGATTATCTTGCTTAGCTGCCCCATTAAAGTAATTGGCATTTACGGTTATCGCTTCTAACTGAATCTTTACAGTTTGTCGCTCTAACTCATTTTGAGGTGTTCTAGGCATTAACTCTCTGAGCTTATCTATTGTTTTTGATGGAGTCTTATCGGAAAGAACCTCCCAAAGATTAACTTCCGTTGGCTTTGATCTATCCTTTACACTTTTATACTTCGTAACATTTACATTTAAAACTGATTCCATATTTCTTATTTTTTTAATAATCACTATTACCCACTTAACTACTATACGGATATATACATATATATATCCGTGTGCGTAGAAAGTTCAAGGCGCTAAACTGCTTTTCTGCTTTACGGTTTTCTTATATTATTTAAGCCGTTAAGTTGTAACTCACTAAAAGACCAGCCTTCAAATTTCATTTCATCTCCTCTGAATCGATAACTCTGTCTTGGATGCGTAGGGCTATCGTGTTTAGGCACTAAATAACCTTCATTCACATAATGAGTTCTAAATAAAGTAGCTCCATCTCTACTTATATGTTTACCAATTTTTTGAAAAGCTAAAATGATTGATGAATGAATATTAGTTGATGAATAAAATTTTTGGAGTTCAAATACGTCTTTAAGAAGTGTCATGTGAACTTTCGGCTCAAAATCACTCGGTTGTGCTGCTTTATTTTTTCTTCTTTTTGTGTTAACTCCTTGCAAAAATGAAAGCTCTGTATTGACAAAAGGCAGTATAGTATCTTGATCAACAGATAGAATAAAATCATTAAATTTTGCCCCTCTTGTATATTTTCCTTCAATAACCGAGTTCATCTTATCGTTGCTGTCTATCTTGATTCCTAAGACCGTTTCGCACTTATTTGTTAGCTCTGTACCTAGATGACCTCTAGCGTTGCTGTCGCCCTTGTTTTCGTGCAATATGGTATGTATATGAACATTATATATCGTTGACCATTGCATGAGCATAGTAATCACTTCTACACATTCAGCTCTATCGTTTATATTCATTACTAAATCGGCGATCCCATCAATTACAACAAGACCTAATTCTTTTTTATGCCTTTTTATTGCATTCTCCAATTCTATTAACCGATGCTCAGTATCAGCTGTTCTTGTAGCGTATACGTAGTATTCATTAATGTTCTCATCAAGTAATTTTGGGACTCTTCGTGCAACCTTCTGAACATCGTATGTACTTTGTTCTGTATCAAACAAAATACTTGATTTCTTTTCTTTAGGCCCTATAAAGAAATCTTGAAAATTTTCATCTTTAGAATGAAAAGCTGCAAGTAAAAGAGATACTAAAAATGATTTTCTACTCTTAGCTTTTCCATTTGACATTGAGATGTTGCCATAGGTAAATAATCTTCTTGATTTTGTTCCTTCAAGTATCCCTAAACACATAGGTGGCTCCGAAATATCTACATCCAAATCAATGACATAATCACTTTCTGGAATCATAATGAATATCTGCGCATCGTTCAAGTCTGCACCATATGGCAGTGACTCTAATAGATCGGTGTTTACTCTATTGTTATTGTCTTTCATTTCTAAAAAATATATTGTGCAAGTGACTAAAATGCCTCCCCTTACGATTTGATTTT
>Ga0209223_10004008_pt1 | contig 13691 bp, 17 predicted proteins | sample COG_06_FD_184750 | JGI IMG/M metagenome (GOLD analysis project Ga0209223, IMG submission 184750) | Pelagic Microbial community sample from North Sea - COGITO 998_met_06 (SPAdes) (version 2) | ecosystem: Environmental > Aquatic > Marine > Neritic zone/Coastal water | place: Helgoland, sampling...
AAAACGATAATATGGGTTTCTTACTGTAGTAAAAATCGTATATGTATCAACATTTTTTAATCTATTTGTCTGTATTATCATATTCATTGTGTAATGTTGATACGTTCGAATGTATGGTTTTATATTTGTATTACTATATAAAATATTGGATTTCAATTTAAACAAATTTTCAATATATGTTCCGGCACATTTTGGTATGTGAATATACAATAATTTGTTTTTCTCGTTTACAGGCATATATATAATTAGTTTATTATATTTTCTTGAATTCTTTGTATAGTGGATGTTTTTAAATTTGTAAAAAAGAACCCGCGATTTTTTTTTATTTTTTCATCACTCCAATCCCACCATTTTAATTCAAGTAAAAATTTTCGTTTGTCTTGGTCAAAAATATATTTTTTGAATACACCCGGGTTACCACAATGTAAAGAATATGGTTCGACGTCTTTGGTTATTACACTTTTTGCACCAATTATCGCACCATCACCTATTGTTATTCCAGATGATATGTATACATTCGCACCAATCCATACATTATTTCCAATTGTAACATTTCCTTTTGTTCTTTCTAAAGTAGGAGGGTTTGTTAACTCGCCTGGGTGACCAGAATTGAAAAAACTTTTGTAAAACTTCCCTTGTATTGCTGGAAAATTTGGGTCATGGTTTAATGTAAAAATTTGTAATCCATCCGCGATAGCACAATATTTACCTATGAAAATCTTAGAATCTTTGGAACCAACCAAAGTTGATTTTCCATTAATAACTGTACCTTTCCCAACGTGAACGTGAGACATGGATATATAATGATCGTATACCTTTTTTACAAAATAAACCCACTATGTTCGTTTATAAATGTTTTCATGGATTCAATTCGCTGAATATAAGTGTGATTATCACGGACATATTCCATCAATTCTTTCATTAATTCGTTATCGTAATTTTCTTCAAAATGTAACGATTTGTTAACAGCAGTCAATATATTTTCATCGTATATAATTTTCTTATTGAATAGCTCGTATACCATCGGATTATTGGTAATACCCATTCTCCCATAACTGATATTTTTGAATATACGGCAAGGAATGTAAGTATCTATTATTTGATCGTCTTGTTGAAATGCTGGGGAAATTAGCGATTGTTGTGTCATATCTTGATTCTGCTTGATATCCATATTTTGTTGACTGTTTACATTAAACGTGGCCCCATATTTTATAAATGGGATATTGCTATTTTTGCACATATTGTGCAATAATATCCATGGTTTGCTCATTTGACCAACAAAATACATATTTTTTGTACGTTTTGACTTGATAGTTTCTAAATTTTTAATATTTTCGTTTATTTCATGAGGTAATAAATCTGTTCCCCACAAAGTATAATAGGTTAACCTTTGATTCACATTTGAATAAAATTCAAGATTTTTTGATGTTACTGGTATAAATTCCAATATATCGTTCTTTGAAACGTCTCGTTTCATATCTCTAAACGCACATTTGAGGTCAATTAAACATTTCTTATCTACATCTTTGTAATTATCGTGTTCTAGAAAATGAACAAAATATAAACAGTCGTTCCGTCTGGGAATTTTTTTATCGACTTGATGCTCTGTTATAAATAATGAATTCGCAAAATCAACATGGTCAGTATCCATATTATCGTGAAACCAGTGTGTTTCATAACCGAGTTCTTTGAATGCTGTGTAAAATGCGTTGTGTATATAACTGTGTGTATGTGAATGAAGAGGATGGCCCCATACAATCACTTTTTTAATTTGAATCTCTTTTTGCATGAATATAAAATTGTATATTCGTAAATTTTTATATTCATACTTCCCTTTACATTAAATGGTTGGTGTATTATTAACCATTTACGACTAATTTTTGTTATTTGTGTGGTCCGAAGGTGTAAACGCACAATCTGACTATTTTATAACGAGTTAAACCAACGTCCATTTAGATTTTGAATGGTATTTTTATTATTTCCTCTATACAACATTACCCATATATCACAATTACCAGAACCACAAATTATATATTTACACCTTGACATTATCACGGTTATAGCCAGATATTTCTTTGAAAATTCGTAATTTTGAGATTTCATTTTTTTATCAAGAGTGTCATCACATTTTTTCATATGTCTAATTTCGTCTTTAAAATAGAACGAATTGTCTGGAAATTTATTTGTCATAAATTCTATAAATTCGGTTTCGTCACTTTGGATTAAAAATAATATATTCGGATTTTGTATTATAATTTGATTCGCATAGTTTAAATATTCGTCATAACTACATTTTTTGGTTTCTCTATTTTTATCATTTCCCCTATAAAATAATACACAAATATTTTCGTAAATTAAGTTATATTTTTTTTCTATATTATTGACAATTCCTGTAATTTCAACTGATGGAGAAAAATATTTTTTAATTAACGGCATAGTACATTTGTAGTCTACATTAGAATAATCGATAAATTGATGGTTCCCATTATAGTTTATAGGACAAGGTATTTCGGGAGTTTCTATGTTATCATAATGTTCAAAATAATCATATGTGATATCTATCTTTTCGTTTTTTTTATACCAAGAAAATTGTTGAGAACTATCAACAATATCTGGTAATCTCTTATTTAAATTGATAAATTCTACTATTTTTGATAGTTTTATAGAGCAACAAGAAAAAAATCCCGCGTTGTGTGTGATTTTAATCATATATGTAGATACACACAATCCTATCTATATATATGTTTTTCTATTTAAACATTTAACATGCCAATTTTTTGCATATTACTCTTATACAAACAGGATTTTCATTTTTATATTTGGCCAAGTTTACATCTTCCAAAATAAACATAATTTCAAATTTCTTTAAAGTAAGTACATCTTTCAAATAACTCAAATCTGTATAATTTCGATAATGTGTTTTCCCGTGAAAAACATGGTCGTTTTCCCCGAGTTTGCTTCGTGTTTCAATAACCAAATAACTATTCTCATTTATTGTATCTAAAAAAGACATATGTTGATCATTCGTTATACTATGAAATGTAAAACGTGAATAAATTAGGTCATACTTACTTTTATCAATTGTTACAAAATCATCAGTCGAAAAATTTACATTATTTTTATTCGTTGGCAAAAAACCGCAATTATCTACGGCATCGACTTTATAACTATTCGATAAAGCATAACTATCACGTCCATTACCACAACCGCAGTCTAATACATTTACTATATTTTTATCTTTGAAATAATTCATCACAAAATTACAAAAATTAGAACAATCTATATTATTATTATTTGAATAGAATTTCTCCCAATATTCCTTATCACTTGAATCCATATTATGAATAGTAATAGTTTTTATTATTTATATAGATATATCCATATATAGATATATCCATATATAGATATATCCATATATAGATATATATATATAGGTGTATAGAACAATGAGCGGTCAAAAATATGAACAAACTATATTAAACAACACACTTATGTTTATTATACAATTGTTGCACGACAACGGTATAAATAATTGGTTTATTGGTTATGGCACCCTTTTAGGTATAGTAAGAGAAAATTCATGCATTAAAGGAGACGATGATGTTGATATAATCATAGATATAAGTAATTATGATATAGTAAAGAAACTGTTAATTGAAAATAATATAGAAATCGAATATGGATATGGCATTGGCGATAAAAAAAATATTTTAAAAACAAAAGATACCACTAACTATTGCAGTGTTGATTTTTATATGGCGTCTCTTGATGAAAAAGGCAATTTCAATGACACCTGGGAAAAGGTAATATGGAGTGAATGTTATAACGAAAAAAACGAATTAATTCAGTATATATGGAATGACAAAAAACTATATTTACCTTTTAATTATGAAAAAAAACTGTTTAATAGATATGGTAAAAATTGGAGGATACCACAGAATAATAAAGGACCATCTCCACGTAAAACTATATTGTAGATATACGCTTTGAATATCTATTATTAGGAGACCCAACGAAGGCAACCGAAAAACTTGGATGGACCCGTCATTATGATTTAGACACTTTGATTGATGATATGTTCCAATTGTAAAATCAAATTTGTATTCAAATGAATTGAAAATATATGGTCTTATATTATAACCCCATCCCTTAGTATGGATTTGCAAAAAGGAAACAAAATGTATGGTGTAGTAAATGGATTGTATTATGGACAACAAGAGCGCATTGATGAATTAAACGAACGCATCCAGTCTAGGAACCTTCCGGATTCCCCTTTAGCGCCCAATTTCGATTTCCGCTCTACTCCCACTCGATACACTGACCTTTCTACTCTTGATACCAAGAAAACTTATAATGAACCTATTCTCCCTTACCCTACTTACAACAGTGGCGCGAATTTCAATCCCGGTAACTCTTCTGGACCTGTTTCTGGATACACCTCGAATGTCGGTGTGGAGACTATGCTTCGCAACCAGCACTTCGCGCTTCAAAATGGAGGCGACCAAGGCGTATACGTACCTTCTTCTAACAGCACTTTATACAAAACGACCGTTGTTTCCAGGCCGAGTGAACAACCCTATCCTATGCTCTTCAGACAAGAAACGTTTAGCCAAGCTTCTCATCCCAACGTTCAATCCAATAATATTGGCAACAACCAATTCTTTAATCATACTCGTACACAACTGAGAAACTCCGCATAAACGACATAAAACTTTATCCTATTTAAATATATACGGTATATTTAAATAAAGAAATGAAAAACGAAAATATGATTTATAAATTATTATGCAACGTCGCGTTTGCATACGTCGGGTACTCCGTTTACAAGTATGTCGATAAGAAGATGAAAAACGAAGAAGATGATGTAGAAGGGTTTACGCAATTAGAACCATTCGTATTGAAACGTGACGCAGGTTGTTATGACGACTTTTATGCTGGTGTCTTTGATGAAATTCATAATTCCGCCAAATTTGCTAGTTGGGAACTTACACAAGTATTGAAGATGACCTTACCGGATATTAATCACAGTGTATTTTTGGATATTGCTAGTCGAACTGGCGACCGGGTGAAAGAATTAGAAGACGGTGGGTATCGCGCTTATGGATTGGAATCTTCCAAAGCATTAATTTCTCGTTGTGGAGAAAAATACCCCGAATTGGAGATACAAAACGGGAAATATACTGAATCTTTGTTATTTGAAAAGCATACATTCACACATATCTTGTGTTGTGACTTCGCCATCTATGAAATCAAAGACAAAGCAACCTTTTTTGGTAACTGTTTCCATTGGCTTCAAAATAACGGATATTTAGTGCTACATTTGGCAGAACGTAGTTGTTTCAATGCTGTATCCCCTCGCAACGAAGATGATATAAAATGGTTACCTTTGATTCCTCTAGACCGGAAACAAATTAGTAAAGTGAAAGCGGAATACGAAGACTTTGAGTTTGAACGAAGTTTCCATTTTCCGATGAACGTGGATGAAACGAATGTCGTATTGTTACGTGAAACATTTACCGACAAGGCTACAAAACACGTGCGTCAAAACGAATTTACTTATGAAATGCCAGAAATTAAGGAAGTCTTATCTATGGCGAAGAAGGCAGGGTTTATTTTCCACGCCAAAGCAAGTATGAAGAAATGCAATGGTGACCCTCATCAATATATGTATATTTTAGAGAAACCTATGTAAGTTACCATTTTTCTCATCTAAAATAGGAATATTAATGATATTATTATTTTATCTATGATATATATAACATAATGAATTTTGCTACTGCACAAGAAGGCGGTTTCATGGGAATGAGAATAGCGCCCTGTGGAAATAGAGAGGTTAACATTGTAAAATTAGTGGATGATATTTCGTATAAATACCAAGAATTAGATACCAACTTTGCTGAATTAAAACAAAGGCCTCCTCGCAACTTAATCGACGCATTTAATACAAGTATATTAGAAAATGCTTATAACCAGATATTAAGCGACCCAACCAAATTGGGTGACTATATTGAACCTTGTTTAAAAGATGATGTGCCATCTTTTGGAGATTTAGAACTAAAAATTAGAGAAAGATTAGTAAAAAGTAACGAGTATATGGGAGGTAGAAAATACACCAAAAACCTTTGCAAAAAGAAGAGTACAACCACATGCAAAAACGTCAAGGGATGCAAGATTGCGTCTGGTTCCATGAGAACTTATTGTCGTAAAACCAAGAACAATATCCTATGCAAAAAGAATAGCGTGAGTAAACCAAACACATGCAAAAAGAAGAGCGTGAGTAAACCAAACACATGCAAAAAGAATCCTCGGTGTAAGGTAGCATCTGGTACCAAGCGCACTTATTGCCGCAAAGCGCATAATAAAACCCACAAGAAAAAATAATTTCAATGATTTAGTTCAAACCCACTTCAAAATATATTGATGCAATGTAGTATGCTTCAATATATTTGTTATACCCTTATCTGTACTTGTATATTGCTATGGATGATCACCAAAGTGAAATATCCTTTCTGGAATATACAACCGGTTCTCCATTCTTACGATTATTGGCGACTCTTATATCGAGAACCTTTTACGATTTATAAATATGTTCCGATTAAGACGAAATTCTGCGATTTTGACCAGATTTTCACATTTTCTTATTACGATTGTTCAGACCAACAGAAAAGCTATTTGACCAACTTATTGCAATGCTATTATTTACCAGATGGGAATTGGATTCATAACATTCATCAAAAAGATATGGAGTCTTATTTTTCAGGTCATGGAGAACCTTCATTTATTTCTTTCTTTTATGAAAAATTATTAAAAGAAGACAAAACCACGATGTATTTGCCTGAACCGACCGGATGTGTGACATCCATACCTATAAATATGTATTATTTACCCACTTTACGAGAACATCAATATACCAAATTATCTGTTTATTTTATGAATTATTTGACTATCTATAAAAATCGCGATGAAACTACCATGAACCGAAGTCTGTTTCAAACACACGAATATAATCAACGGGTTCTCAACCCAACCATACAACATACATTGTTTAAAAAGGAAGGTTCTCTGTATGATGGTATTCTTCCTTACGTTGAATGGGATAGTCACATGTACAAAATACGAGAACTTAAGTTCCCTTCGCTACCTCCACATTTACAAGTCTCGTTAATTGACCATAAAAATGACCATATGTTATTCGATTTGCTTACTATGCAGACGCAAGGAGACTTTCAATACCAACCGTGTTTGTTCAATACGCTCATATTCCCGGATTATAGTAATATGATGCAGATGATTAAAAATAGAACATTCATTATTTATTGTTTATATAAAGGTCAAGAGGTTCTCGGATTGTATTTTTTCAAAGACGTCTTGCAACAAGAAGAACAGTCAGAAGGTTTTGTAGTAAGACTCGTAGCGAGCATTTCAAATATAGAAGACACGAGAACATTTTATACAGGATTTTTATTCAGTTTACAACAATTACTAAAAACGAATAGAAAGTTTAAGTTTATTACACTAGATAATTGCAGTCATAATTGTCTATTATATGATACATGGTCACGTCAGGTAGGAAACCCGATTGAAAGTTCTCGTTCGGGATATTATTTATTCAACTTTATTCATCCAAGTTCTCCCTTGGATGAAAAAAAAACGTGTATTGTGCTGTAAATACATTAGCGAATGTACTTACCAGAACGGGCGAACGAATCTAATACATAGACAACGAAAACGCCTAAAAATGTATATAACAAAAACTCTTCGGTAATATTGTCAGTTTTTTCGTGTTGTTGCTGTTCTAACAAGTGAATCATATAATTTATCTTTTCCATCAATCGACTATCGTCTAATTGACTTCCGATTCCCATCTTCGAATAATAAGGGGTCGCATCCGCGCCTTGTTTGTTCTGCATACCTTCGTACACCTTGTTATAGTTACTCAGACGGTTTACTTTGCTATCGTCAGCTCCATAGCGAACCTTGTTCGCGGACTCATGTGTTTCGGAAGGTTTTAAATGAGAGAAACGAGGCATTTCCGGGATAAATTGGTCCAATCTACCATTTGTATCTTTTTCGCTGTCTTGTTTAGATTGAATAGCAGGAGGTTCTAAAGGAGTAAAATCTCCTAAATTATCGTTTTCGTTATCAGCTTCGGTCATTTGGTTCAATAAATCATTAATCTTATTATTTCGTTTGTTATTTGTTTCTTCCACCTCTTCCATGGAAGGAGGAGCCTTCATATTTTTCATAGGTTCAGTGTAGTTCGATTCATCGTCCCTCTTTTGGTTTCTTCTGATTGAAGGAACTCTTTTTTTATTTTCATTTGTGTTAGTATGAATCCATGGCGATGCTGTTGTAATTAAAGACATTGGAAAGTTTACGTTATCTTAAAAAATAAGTAGATATTTATTCAAGTCATTTATCTAATTTATTGTAAATATTATCGCGGTTCTATATATACTAAAATATGAGTTTTCTACATCAATTTATTCCTATAGGCTTATTGTTTTTCTTTCTATCAAACCGTGACGAGTTCGTTGGGTTTAGTCAAACCATCTGGGGTAAGGTAGTCGCTGTGTTTATGATTTTGTTGTACACCAACATGGATAAAACGTTCGGACTTTTTGTATGTTCTCTTGTGATACTGTATTACCAGTCCGAATGGATGGAATCTTTTTTGAATATGAAAGACTTACAAGAATGGGAAAACGAATTGTTGAAAGAAGAAACAACTCCCGAACAAAACGTCGAATATGTGGATATTGACCATAACAACTCTGAGTCCATTCAAAACGAGTTTAGAAAAAACCACTGCGAGAACGGAATGCTAAAACACAAGAATATGAATGTGAACCCTGATATGACATCTCACGTGTTTTCTGAGGTGAACTTCAAAGACGGAAAATGTAACGTATGTTCTCCTAATTGTAATTTTTCTATTATAGAAACCAAATTCAAAGCAGAGTCAAACATCAAATCAAAATGCAGTAAAAATGTGTAAGAAATTATTATAAAGATATATATATATAATAATTTTATGAAAAACAAAACTCAAAAAAACAGATGTAGTAAAGTTCCGTGTGGAAAATGCTTGAAAGGATGTAAACCTCAATATTGTTCAAATAAAACAAATGCGTTGTCAAAAAACTGGTGTCATTGTAATATCTCAAATAAACAACGTAAGAAATGTAAAACAAACATAAAAACTAAAAACAGAAAGGATGAAATTCATGTATCCGCTAATGCAATGCATCATAAGATGCCTTATATATGGAGATTTCTGGACAGAAAGACCCGAAGGAAAATGATCAAATTAGCACAAAAACCAGTTAACGAGATTAATATATCATCGAGTCAAGAAATCGACAATTACAAAATTTAGTTTATTTACATTATATATAGAATGCCCAAGCAACAAGATACTTTTTTGACAAAATTAGATAATCAAATCCAGTTACTGAATGGAAGCAAAGTATTCGCTGGCGTGATGATTATCTTATTGAATTTGAGCACTCGTTTCGTGAATTTTAAATTGAGCAAGACGACTGAAGCTTATTTGAAAAACACATTTAGCACACAAGTTTTAGTATTCGCGATTTCATGGATGGGGTCTCGTGATATTTATATTGCGTTTATCGTGACAGCGGTATTCATTTTGTTTACTGAATATTTATTTAACGAAGACAGTGAATTTTGTATCTTTTCCGAAGAATTTCAAAATTATCATAACTCGAAACAAGAACGCGAAAAAGAGAATGCGGAAGATGTAAGTGAGGAAGATATTATTAAAGCAAAACGCGTTCTCGAAAAAGCGAAGAAATCCGACAAATTATCTTTAGAGTTAGAAAGTTATAAAATATAATTCATATATATATATACAATGGACGAATTTATAATGAAACAAAGCCATTACGGAGATATTGCTGCAATACCTTTTTTTGCTTTGTTAGCCTATTATTTCTATCTTATTGAGAACAAAACGCCGTTCGAATACTTGCTATTTTTGTTTAGTATTGCTGGATTTGTATTAGATATTGTATACACATACATATTCTTATTTAGAATCAACACAACTACGAAATAAGTGTATTTCTCAATACTAATATAATAAGAATACGTAATTTCTTATTATATGGAACTGATTGTAGCGAAAAACAATAAAAACGCAATTGGTAACAATGGAGATTTAATGTGGCATCTTTCCAAAGATTTACAACATTTTCGTAAATTGACACAAAATCAGATAATCGTAATGGGACGCAAAACATATGCTTCCTTACCAAACGGTCCTTTGAAAAACCGTATTCATGTAATCATTACACGAGACCCGAGTAAATACACCCGAGAAATACTTGATGTATACTTTGTTACGCTTGAAGAAAGTAGTTTCTTGATAGATAACCTACAAAAAAAATACAATAAATCGGTGTTTATTATTGGTGGAAGTGAAATATACAACCTGTTTTATCCCCATTGTAAGACGCTGCATATAACTGAGGTAGATGACGACCAAGAAGGGGACACCTATTTCCCGATAAGCGATGAGCAAATATCAGTGGACTATAAATGTACATGTAAGGAAACACATCGCCACGAAGACACACATACATTTTATTCATTTTGTACATATCAAAAGAAGGAAAACTAAACAAATCAAAAACAAACTAAAAAAGTATAATGATAATATAAGAACTAAACACCAATGAATTTAGAAGTAGCTCCTCTGGAAATCAAATTTACTACCAATATTCCTAATCAACAAACGAATTCCTTCACGTCTAGTTTGTTGTATCATCCTGAGTTTCAAATACCAAGTAATATTGAAAAATACCCATACTTGATTTCAAATGCTTATTTTCCGGAAGATGCATTAAAAAACATGGAATGGGAAGACCGGATTTCATTTTTCTTTAACCTGGATACAATGAGAAATACCATGGCGAAGGAAGCGATTTCTATTAAAGAAACCCCTGCGGATAAACAATTGGTCGAAAATCGTAATATATTTATTATGATTAAGAATTTATTTCCTACTAAATATTTTGTACATAAAAATATTCACCAAACGCTCGAATATGTAACTGGAGACAACCCAGAACGGTCTTTTTTCTTCAATCCATTCAGTCAACAATTTTCATATACTAAATTAGACAACCACATTCACACAAACATACGTGTCACTTGGAAGAACGATTTATTGAATCATCCTACATATTATAACCTTGTGAAAAACACATATGAATTCGTCATCAAACAAAAGAAGGAAGATGTGCGCATTACAGAGAACTATCGTGAGTCAATGATTGAATTCAATAATTACTTGGAACGCTATATTTCTCGTATGTTGAGTATAGTGCAAAAATATGATGCGAATATGAGTGCCAATGACGAACAAGATTATCAGACTGTGATGCGTATTGCGATGGTCAATTCTGTATATCAATGGATCAATAATGAAAATACCGACGTTCCATTCGTAAAAATATTTATTATGAATATTAAGAATATCAATGATGAATTAAAAAACAAAATAGATGAAACATATTATACACCGAGAGAGGTTGAGTTTGTATCAAAACCGATCTTCGATATTATTGAAGAAAAAGATGGACATATTAATAGTATAAACGACCCACTTTTAAGGAAAAAAGAAAAACTATCGCTGGTATTCAGCGAAGACCAAGAACTGTTAACGAATGACCGTTTAATGAAGAAACTGCGAGAGAAGAATCAAGTATTATCTGATATGATTGATGAATACACATTGTATTTTGAAAAGCAAGAAAACGAGATGAAAAATGTATATAAAAAACTTAGTAAAGAATTGGACACTGCGATTGAATTCCAAAAATACAAAATCACACCTTTTTTGGAAGTCGCATCCAATCCGGAAATGTTGAGAAACAATGCTACTTATCGCAGGTATTTTGTGAATAATATTGAGAAATTATTAGATACTTCAACTACTGTGAGCAATCAACTTATTCCCGGAAATCATAAAATATACAGTCTCTTACATAGCAACAACGAAGAAGACGTCTCCTATTTTTTCGAGTTTATGGAGCTAGTTTATGAAAAATATATATTATATAACACAGTGTCTTTACCTGAGAAGGAAGGATTTATTGAGAACCATAGTGAACTTATATATACCGGCGTAGACAGAGTAAACGATAAGAAACAAGTATTTTTTATTATTGACACCATCGACGGAGAAGTGAATGATGAAAATAAACGCGATTATTATTGTCCGTTCATGAATGAATATATGGGCTATTTATTATCTGATTTTGTTGAACCGAATACGTTTGTTAAGTGGAAAGCCGCGCCATATAATTTTATTCTTTCTACGCGGACAGTGGATGCGAAAACAGTCAATAATATAGAGAAAGAACCCGAAAAAGTAACAATATCTGAACCGAATGTTGAATTAACCAATACAACATTGGATGATAATTGGGAGAAATTCCGTTCTCTAGTAAACATTGCCTCACGTGAAAAAATCATAGACAACTTATTGTATTTGAAAAAAACCCAACCATCTATAGACGAGACGAATGAGTTTGCTTTTATAGAAGAAAATAAACCTTCGTTGTTTATTGCTCTGAAAAATATTTCAAAGCATATGAAAAAACGTGATTTACATACAACCGAATTCAAGGAAAAATTACAAAGACTGAAAGAACTTGCTTCTGTACATAACCTTCGTTTCATAGAAAAAACCAAACAAGTAGAAAATATACCAGTTAAACAAATGGACAAAATGGACCAAGTGAAAAAAGAACAAATCGAAAACGAATTATATTCTATCGTTGCGAATAACACTGTGAAATATTTCGCTCAAAAAGGAGGTAGGAAGACGCGTAAGAAAGTGAAATTCGCTAAAAAAAACAATATTGTATTTATTGAATAAATCGACTAGATAGATAATTTATTCAATGATAAGGTTTGTGCACTTATTTACGGGGTTTGCGTTTGTTGGTGCGTTTGGACTTTTTGGACTTGGTTTTCTTGGACTTGTTCTTACGTGACCTTCTCGTTTTCTTTCCACCTAAGAAACGTCGTATAGTGTTTTGAACATCACGGTTTAACGTAGGATTTGCCGATTTGTCCACAATTTCAACCGCGTTATAATTGTCTAACATGTTGTCTATCTTCACGTAATCACTATGAGTATCAGGCGCAGAGACATTCAACAGAGTAAACACATTATTTGGGTCTTTCTTTTTTTCAATACTCTTTTTTAAATTGGTTATTCTATCTTGTGTTATATTCTCTTCTGTATCCAATAACTTAGTTACGACAGGTATATCACCGTCCGAAACGGCTTTTTCTAAAGATATTTTATATACAGACATTTTATATACATATATTGATAAAAAAATACATGTATACAGAATAATAATTACCTACTTGCTATTTACTTCTTTTTATAAAATGTCGCCTTGCCGTTCTTAAATATGCCTACCTCATCTCCAATGTCTTCATCATCGGTTACTTCGAAAATCTGACCAGACTTATCATTGGTTGTATAATATTTCTTACCCTTGATTTCAACTTCAAATACCTCTTCCTCTTCCTCCTCATCTTCCTCCTCCTCTTCCTCCTCCTCTTCCTCCTCCTCTTCCTCCTCAGAAACTTCTACTTCTTCTTCCTCTTCCTCCTCTTCTTCCTCGTCTTCCTCGGCTTCCTCG
>Ga0209223_10004024_pt1 | contig 13668 bp, 12 predicted proteins | sample COG_06_FD_184750 | JGI IMG/M metagenome (GOLD analysis project Ga0209223, IMG submission 184750) | Pelagic Microbial community sample from North Sea - COGITO 998_met_06 (SPAdes) (version 2) | ecosystem: Environmental > Aquatic > Marine > Neritic zone/Coastal water | place: Helgoland, sampling...
GATTTAGCATTGATGAATTGCCTCAGTTTTTCAATGTCTTAAAAGGAGACATGTCAATTGTTGGACCAAGACCTCATATGGTAGAGCATGATATCTATTATTCTGTTTTGTTCGGTAGTTTTCTTAAAAGACACAAATGTAATCCAGGTTTAACTGGCTGGGCTCAAGTAAATGGACTTAGAGGGGCCACACCAAATCCTGATATTATGAAGCGAAGAATGGAATTTGATCTATGGTATTTAAACAACTGGACAATACCTTTAGACCTATACATAATATTTAAGACTTTTTATGTAATTTTCAAATTTAAAGGTGATTAATAATAAGGGAATTATGATGAGTGTTAAAAATTCAAATTTAGATCAAAGTACAAAATCAATACTTAAAAAAATATACTCTCATCTGCCTATACAGAGAAAAAAATCAATATATTTGATTTTATTTTTATCAGTTATACTTTCATTTACAGAGGCTTTTAGTATAGCTTCACTAGTACCCTTCGTAAGTATTTTTTTAAACCCAGATATTTTTGTTGCAGACCATAGAGTTAAATTATTTGTAAATTTTTTTTCAATAAAAAATCAAGATGAATTATTTTTAATCATTACAATAAGTTTTGTATGTTTAATATTATTAAGCGGATGTGTAAAATTGTTATCTCTATACTTATCGAATAAACTTACTAGTTATATAGAGGCTGATTTTAAATCAATTATTTTTGAAAAAAATATTAATCAATCATTATCATATCATTTAAAGCAAAATTCAAATGCAGTTTTAAGTAGTTTACTAAATAAAACCAATTGTATTTCAATATTTATTTTTAGCTTCATGAAAATTTTCAGTGCTTTGCTTATAATCATCTTTATTTTCATAGTATTGATAATTGTCAATCCAGTAATTACAATGACAGTATCTACGGTTTTGATTTTATTTTTTTTATTCATATCTTTAATTAATAAAAATAAAATTTTAAAAAGAAGTGAAAAAATTTCAAAAAATCAAGATAAACTAGTTACAATCTTTCAAGACAGCATAGGTCATACAAGTGAAATAATTCTATACTCATTAGAAAAAATATTTATAAAAAAATTTGATACAGCATCAATTAATGTGGCTAATGGAATGTATAAGAATCAAAATATTCAAGAAACACCTCGTATATATTTTGAATATATTGGATTAACTATTTTAGCTTTGCTAATTTTTTTTTTAAATAGTTTTGAGACCAGTAATGCAAATACATTAGCAACAATTGCAGCGCTTGGCCTGGGTGCTCAAAAAATACTTCCATTAATAAATAATATACATTCTTCTATTTCATCAATCAGAGCTAATCATATAATTGTAAGTGACTCAATTGAACTATTAGAAAGCTCAAAAGTTAATCTAATTGATAAAAATAATTTTAATAAAATTGATTTTAAAAAAGATATTAAACTTAAGGATTTGTCTTTTTCATATTTACCAACAAATGATTTAATTATCAAAAATTTTGATTTACAAATTAATAAAGGTGACAAAATTGGAATAAAAGGCACTACTGGAAGTGGAAAAAGTACGCTAGGCAATATAATTATTGGGCTTCTTGATCCAAGCCAAGGAAAAATCTTTATTGATGATATTTTGATAACAAAAAATAATAAACACGAATGGCAAAAAAATATTGCCCTTATTCCACAAAATATTTTTTTAAATGACGCTACCTTTTTAGAAAACATTGCAATTGGGCAAGAACTTAAAGATATAGATTATAAAAAAGTAGAAATAGCTGCAAAAGCAGCCCACATCCATGATTTTATAGTTAGCAATCAAGACAAGTATAATCATTTTGTAGGAGAAAAAGGTGCAAGGATATCAGGAGGGCAAAGACAAAGAATTGCAATTGCTCGAGCATTTTATAGAAATGCAGATTTAATTTTATTTGACGAAGCTACCAATCAATTAGATACAGATACCGAGTTATTGATTTTAGATTCGATAAAAAAACTTGACAGAAAAACAACTGTTATTTTTATAACTCATAGAATTTCAACATTAGACATGTGTGATCAGATTGTTGATTTAAGTAAAAAAGTTAATTAATGTTTTTTTATAAGTTTATCTTAAAGATAAATCAATTTTTTTTTAAAATAAAATGTAAAATAATATATCATTTATTGAATACTTGGATTTACATGTATTTATATAAATGTTATTGGCGATATAAGTTTTCAAGAAAAATAAAGACTAAAGAAAATTATAGAAAAAATTATCTAACAATCAATGTCAATTCTGGAGCAGGAATAGGACATCAACTTGCAAATTATAATTCCTCATTATTTTATTCAAAAAAATTAGGACTAAAACATGCTCATTCAAAATTCCCTGACACTAATTGGGAAAAATTATTAGGAATAAATTTTAAGAAAATATCATGTGATGAATTAATCAGTAATGGATACAAAAAGGTTCAACTTCCAAGATTTCAAGAAAATAATAAAAAAGAAATGTTCAGAATTAAAAAGATTATTGATCTTTATTATAATGAAAAAATAATTTTTTTCCTTGAGATAGATCAGCCTTATACAAGTCAACACGAAATGGGTCCAATTTTGCAAAAATATTTTTTCCTATCCCCGCAAAGAAGAAAAGATAAAGTTTTATTTAAAAAAAATGAATATAATATAGCTGTACATATTAGAGCAGGTGATATTCTGGCCAACAAATTTGATTTAAAAAAAAGATTTTTAAATCTTAATTATTTTACTAAAGCAATTCAAAAATGCTTGTTAAAGATAAATACTAAAAAACAAATTAAAATTTATGTTTTTTCTGAAAATTATTTAAATTCTTTCTATAAATTAAAAAAATTTAAAAATCTAAAATTTTTTGTTGATCTTGATCAGTATAAAACTTTTTTACATTTTATATATGCGGATTGTTTAATCACTAGTAAAAGTTCTTTCTCATATAAAGCAGCATTAATTAATCGTGGATTAAAATTTTGTCCAAAAAATTTTTGGCACAAATATCCTAAAAATAAAAAAAAGTGGATACTTATTGATAATTAAGGGTAATCACTTAAGCAAGAAAATTTTATCTACGCTTCTTATTGTGCTCCCATTCAGAATAAAATATAAGTAGAGTTGTATGCAAATACGAAATTCAATATATAAATGACGATAATGAGATGTAATGGCTCTTCATTGTATTAAAGCCCGCAAATAACAAAAAATTTAAGCCATATACACAACCCCAGATCTTAGAGATTGAATATCCACATAGGCACTTCCATTTAAGATTGAAAAACCAATAAAAAAAATATTAATTACTGAAAAGATGTTCAGTCTGAACAAAAAACTTATATTTTTTTGAAAGAATAAAAAAATAACTTGAATATAAATATACTAATAAATTTTATAAACATGTTGTAGTAATTGTAGCTGATAAAAAAATAAGTAATTCCCTTTTAGAAGGTAACATATTTTGAAATAACTTGTTTTTTTATATTTAGGATTTTACTCTAAATGAAATATTAGGAAGTTCTTTTTCATACTTTAAATTAATAAAGGACTCAGTCCCAGCTATTTGAGAATCTGGTATTATTTTAAAATTTTTTGACATTAAAAATTTTTGTATTTCCTGAGGTTTATATCCGTTTTTAAACAAGTGTCCATTAGTGCACTCAACAGTAATTAAAGCAACTCTAGCTATATGATCTTCAGCAGATTTTAATATTTGTAAATCAAAACCTTCTGCATCTATTTTTAATATTTCAATATATTCAATATTATCTGGAACCAATTCAATAACTTGGGATAGTTTCATTGTAGGAACGACTGTTGAATTAACAGTTTCAAAGGCAGAGTCTAGCATTGAAGAAGTTCCCAATTTATCATGACCATAAAATCTAGAAAAACCTTCATAGGGTGCTATTGCTGCTGGTAAAAATATAATTCTTTTGGAAAATTCTTTTGTGTAAAGGGGTAGTGCATTAATGTGATCTCTTTTGTTAAAAAAATAAATTCCTTTTGCGAGTAGCCAAGAGTCAATGTTAGGTTCAATGCCAATAACTGCTCCATTTTTTTTATTTTCATCCAAGAATTTTATTGAATTACCCCAGTCAACAGAGGTGCCTACATCAATCATAACTTTTGTTGTATCCTTGGGTAGAACTAATTTATTATTTTTATCAACTTCAAACAAAGGCAGTTTAATCCCAAAAAAACTTTGCTCACCTATATTAACCACAAAAGAATTTTTACTTTTTCCTTGTACCTCCATAAGGTCAAAAAAACCTTTTCTTTGTTTGGAAAATAAATGACTTAAAAAAGTTTTTAATCTAAAATAGAATTGGCTTATAAATTTACCTTGTTTTAAAAGTTCTATTATTCTTAATAAAATTTTCATTATGGGGCTTGAGTATCTAGCATTAAAGGATGTCTAAACTTGTTAATCCATTCATCAAAGTTATATATATTACATTTTCTTTTATAAAAAAGGATTCTTAAATTTGTATATACGGGCTCAAATGCTGATGTTTTGATACCCTTACTTAAAGCTAAACAACAATAAAATCCATAATTTGCACCAACATTTATAAAATTATCAGTTTTCTGTATTAGTTTTAAAAATAGTTCTTTTACCTCTACTTCATATTTATCATCTTTAATATTTGAATTTCCAATGTATTTAAATGAATTATGTAATTCTGAATTTATAACAAAAGGTTTTTTAAAAGATTTCAAATAATCTCTTATTAATTTAAATAATGATACAAATATAAATAAATTTAATTTTGTTAAAAAATTTTTAACTATTTTTCTTAATACAACATACATACTATCTAACAAATATCATGAAAAGTCTAATTCACCTTCAGAATTATTCATTTTTTTTCATTTTATCGAAATTTATCAAATTTTACAAAAGATCTTATTCATTGATTAAAACTAATGATTTTTTGATTATAAATTAAAAAAGTTCTTTTTATAAAATTATAAAGCACTATTTAAGCGTTATATTTTGAAAAAAATATATATGATATAGATCTAATTATAATAAAGCTAAATATGAAATATTTTAACCAAGTTTTAGAGTTTTTTTCTAAAAAGTTATTAAATTTTTTTTATTTAATATTAAAAATAATTAGAAAATTGTACTTATTATTTTTACCTCTCAAGAGAATAAAATTTCAAATAGATCTAAATGAGGCTGAAAAAGCTAATAAACTCATTTCAGATAAATTAAATTCAATTTCTCCATGTATGATAGCTAGATTTGGAGCTACTGAATTAAATGTTATAAATAATCATATTGGTATTAACTCAAAAGAAAAATCTATTTTAAAATTTATTACCAATAAATGCCCACAATGGTGGTGGAATAAAAATATTTTAAGAAATTTTAATATATGGTCAGGTTTTTTTCCAATTAATAATTTAAATTTAATTAATAAATACTGTGATTTATTTTTTAAAGATATTAAGGAGATTGATATTTTGGGCGTATGGGGCAATAGTTTGAATTTCCACCACAAAAATATTTCAAATATTAATAGAGTGAAAGTTGAATATCTAGAACCATTTTTTTCAAAAAACCCATGGACCAAAGCATTAGAAGGAAAAAAAGTTTTAGTTATTCATCCTTTTAAAGACTCGATAGAACAACAATATAAAAAAAAGAATTTATTATTTTCTAATAATTTATTACCAAATTTTGAGTTAATAACATTAAAAGCAGTTCAATCTGTTGCTAATGAAACAACTCATTATAAAGATTGGTTCGAAGCTTTGGAATATATGAAAAATGAAATGAACAAAGTAAATTTTGATATTGCCCTCATTGGTTGTGGTGCATATGGTTTACATTTAGCTGCGCATGCAAAAAAAATTGGAAAAAAAGGATTTCATATAGGAGGGGTATTACAAATTATTTTTGGAATTATTGGTACACGTTATGAAAATCCAAATCAATCAGGTGGAGTCTACCTAAAATTGTTTAATAAAAATTGGATAAGACCTTCAAAGGATGAGACTCCAAAAGATGCTCATTTAGTAGAAAAAAACACATATTGGTAAAATAATGAAAATTATTATAATGGGGCCCATCCTATCAAGTGACTTAAGCACATTGATTAATGAAAAAGATTTAAAAAAAATACCTGTTGGACATGGAGTATCTCATCTTTCAAATTTGGCGTTATCATTAGTTGAGCTGGGTTACATGGTAAGTATTATTACATTATCACCAGATATAGATAATGACAAAATATTTATTTACAAAAATAAAAAAATAAAGATTATTTTTTGTCCTTTGAGGAAAAGTATATTTAGATTAAGAGGAGTATTATTTCGAAAAGAAGTTAATTTTCTTACAGAAGCATTAAATAAAGAAAAATCAAATGTAATTCATTCAAACTGGATTTATGAATATGCTTTAGCAGCATGGAACTCAAAAAGGAAATATATTTTAACAAGTCATGATATTCCTCATAAAATTTTCAAATATCAAAAAACTATTCTTAGATTAACAAGATTAATTATGGGTTTTATTTCTTTGCGTAGATCAAAGATATTAACTACGCCTTCACAATATGCCAAGTTTGAAACTCAGAAATTAACTAATAGCAAAATTACAGTTATTCCAAATACTGCGTTAAATAACACACTCTTTAAAAAAAAATTAGTAAAGAGAGACATGTCTAAAGATATTAAGATTATAATGATTAATAATGGTTTTAATAAGTTTAAAAATGTTGAAGCTGGGTTATATGCTTTTAAACAATTTAATTTAAAGTACCCAACTAGTTCACTACATTTATTTGGCTCTCAAATGAAGAAAAATGAGTCTTGTTATACATGGGCACAAAAAATGAATTTAACAAATAATGTTAATTTTATTGGTCACATAGAGCATATACAGCTTATGAAAATTTTTAATAAATTTGATATATTATTACACACATCACTTGAAGAAACCTTTGGAACAATCTATCTTGAGGCCATGATTAACGGACTTCCTATTGTTGCAGGTAAATATTCAGGTGCTACAAAAGAAATAATAAAAAATAATGGCATACTTGTTGATGTATCTAAAAAAAAAGAAATTGTTAATGCTCTATTTAAATATGCCAATAATTCAATCCTTTGGAAAAAAAAAAGATTTAATGCTTATAATTATGTAAAAAAAAATTTTAATAACAAAGATATAACAAAAAAATTTCTAAAAATTTATAAAAAAAATATGAACAAAATTTAATGGATAAAAAAATGTTTTGTATAGACTTTGGAGCAAGTGGAGGAGTTGATCGTAATCTTGAGAAAATGCTTCCAGATGCAAAAATTGCATTATTAGAACCTGGGCTTGAATTTTTCAAAAAACTACCAAAAAAAAAAGGTTTAGTTAATTTAAGGGCAGCTGCAGGACGATATTCAAACGAAACGTATCTTTTTAATTACGAGACACCTGGTGCAAGTATATTTAAAGAAAATAGTAAAATTTTAAAAAGATATGCGCAACATGTTGTTGAAAGAAAAGAAAATAAACAAAATAAGATAAAAATTAAAATTACAAGCATAAAGAAAATTCTAAAAAAAATCTCTTTTAATAGGGTAGATGCAATTAAAATTGACACTCAAGGTTCTGAATTAAAAATTTTAGAGGGTTTAAAGGATGCTGGTAAATTAAAGAATGTGTGTTCAATATTTTGTGAAGCGCAATCAATACCAGAAAGCTATAAAAATTCACCAAAAATGATCCATATTTTAAATTTTTTATCTAAAAATGATTTTGAACTTTTTGATATATTACCAAATAGAGCTTTTGCATTAATTAAAAAAGATTCTTTTAAAGTACCAAATTTTTTAGGAACATCAGCAAAAACAATGGATATAGATTTACTCTTTTTTAAAAGTCAAAATTATATCCTCAAAATGAAAAATGCTGATTTATTATTTAGACAAATTATTTCTTATTGTTCATATAATTATTATCTCGAAGCAATCCAATTAGTTAATGATAGTGAAAAAACTTTTTTAAATAAAAGATGTTCAATTGAAATATTAAATTATATAGAAAATAAATATAAAAAAAATACCAGCTTATTTTTAAAAATACTAAATCTTTTGCCGAAAAAGTTTTTTATAATTAATTTTATAAAAAATATTTTAAATCAAGGAATTAAAAGAGGTTTTCCTCATGGGTCATAATGAATAAATTTTTAACACAATTCAAAAAAAAAATAAAAGTTTTACATATTTTTGCTGAGTTAAATTATTCTGGGGGAGAATTAATGATTTCCAATGCAAAGCAACTTTATGATAGACATAATATAGAAACACATATCTTGTCTACAGGTGATAAAAGAGGAAATTTTGCTAAAATTTTTTCATCAATTGGATGTTTTGTTTATCATATACCATTTAAAAGAAATATTTTTTTTTTAATAAAATTTCTTAACTTTTTAAAAAAAAATAAGAATTTTGATATAATTCATATTCACACTGAAAGAGCAGATGTTTTTTATTCTTTTATTATAAGACTAGTTTATGGATATAAAATTGGAATAGTTAGAAGCGTAAATCATTTATTTAGATTTCAAGGATTTTTAAGATTAAGGAAAATTATTGAAAGAAATATTTCAAAATTTTTTTTAAAAACAACCTTTATTTGTAATTGTGTTTCTGGACAATTTGTAGAAAAAAAATACTATTTTATGAAAAATAAAATTATTCCTTGTTGGTATAATAGCAATTTATATTCTCCAAGGAGTAAAAAAATTTATAACCAATCAAGAAAAAAATTTTCAATTAAAAAAAAAACTTGTGTTTTTATTTCACTTGGTAAATATAGTTACTATAAAAACTATGATTGCATCATTGATAGCCTTTCATTAATTGATAAAAAATTTAAAATCTCATATTTACACTTAGGAGATAATTCAAATAAACTTAAAAATTATATTAAACAAAAAAAACTTAGTAATAGAGCGACATCTCTTGGTGTTGTTCCTAATATTTATAATTATCTTGCGGCAGCTGATGTTTTTATAATGCCCAGTTCAGAAGAAGGTTTTGGAGTAGCTGCTATTGAAGCTATGGGTGTAGGTTTACCAAGTATATTATCAAATGTAGTTGCCCTTTCAGATTTTAAAAGCAAAATCAAAGGTATTACTTTTGTAAAGCCGAATCCTAAATCTATTGCAAAATCAATGATTAAGTACTGCAATTTATCAAGTAATAAAAGATTCAATATTGGAAATAAGTTATCACGACAATCCAAAATTCATTATGGTTTAGATAACGGTCCAAAAAAGTATATGAAATTATATTTTGCTTTATTAAAAGCTAAATAAAACTATTAATCAATAATTATTGAATGAATAATTTATATCAAAAAAAAAACAAAGATTATTCAGTCATTATTATATTCATAATACTCAACCTTTTTTCTATGAATAATTATATAGAAATAAATTTGTTCTATAAGCCAATTATTTTTTATTCTTTTATATATTTGATAGTATTTATTATTTCAAATTACTACATTAAACATTGTCAGGTAATAGATTATGATAAGAGAATAATAACTGTATTAAAATTATTTTGGTTACATTCAGTAACTATTATTATTTTAGGTGTGGTTAGTGCAGATAACTATTTTGAATATAAATTTATATTTATAGGATATGTACCATATTTATTTATCACACTTTGTATTTTTTTAATTTCTGATATTGAACAATTAATTTATTTTTTAAAAAAATATTTTAACGTGTATTTACCAATATCAATTTTTTTATTAATTCTTTTTTACAATAGTTCATCAGAATTTTTTACAAGAGGTAATTCATTTTTGTACTTTTTTGTCATATTTTATCCTTTTGTAAAAAACAAAAAAATAAAACTTTTACTTATTTTTGCTACTATTGCTTCATTTGTCATTGAACCAGGCTGGAGAACAAATATTTTAAGAATTTCATTAATCTGGATGTTTGTAATTTTATACAATTTTAAATTTATTAATTCAAAAAATTTTTTATTTTTTTTTAAGATAATCATATTAATACCAATTTTTTATTTTTTGATAACTTATATATTGAAAATTAATCTTATAGATATTTTTACAAGCAATGCTGATGAAAACCCATTTTTTGCTGATACACGTTCATTTATGTTTTCATTAACTCTAGAAGCAATAATGGAAAATAATTTAAAATTAATATTTGGATATGGAACTAATGCTAGCCTATTTATTGAAAGTTTTAATGATTATTCTAGTTTTGATAGGTTTGGAGAAGTTGGTAGATTAAATCAAGAGTCTGCTTTTATAACAAAATTATATAAAGCTGGAATATTAGGTGTATTAATTGATCTTTCTCTTTTTATAGTAGCAGGATTAACATCAATTAAGTATTCAAACAATGACTTTTCAAAATTTATTGGTCTGTTATGTGCTTTGAATTATCTTGTCTATTTTGTTGAGATTCCTATTGGTATTAATATTAATTATTTTTTTATATATATGATAATTGGCTTAGCAACTTTGAACAGTTTAAGAGCCAAAACAACTAATGAAATTATAAAATATTTTGAAAAATAAAATTAAAATTGCTGTATTAATAACCTGTCATAATAGACTTAAAAAAACCAAGCAATGTTTAAAAGCGCTATTCAGCCAAAGAAAAACAAGAAATGTTAACTTAGAAGTTTTTTTAGTTGATGATGGTTCAACTGATGGTACTTCAAGATTTATAAAGAAAAGATATCCAAATATTAATCTAATTAAAGCAAATGGAGATTTGTATTGGGCAAAATCAGCCTATCTAGCATGGGAGAATGCTCTAAAAAATAAACAAAAGTTTGATCATTTCCTATTATTAAATAATGATACGTATTTGTACAATTATGCATTTAATGAATTATTTCATAAAGATAAATTTTTAAATAACATTATTGTCGGTAGCTGCTGTGATCCAATAACAAAAAAAAGATCTTATGGTGGAGTTAATTTAGATAATAATTTCTTGCAACCATTTAAATTTAAAATAACAAATATTAATGGTAATATGCAAAAAATACATATTGCAAATGGTAATGTGTTATTGATTCCAAACAAAATAATTAAAAAAAATGGTATTCTAGACCAAAAGTTTCTACATGCTTTTGCAGATATAGAATATTCATTAAGATCGATAAAAAATGGATTTAAATTATATTTAACTCAAAAACATATTGCAGAATGTTCAGTAAATAAAAAAATAGATTTACAAAAATATTCAAAAATTAAACAAATAAAAAAAATTTTTGAAATTAAAAATAAACCAATAAGATCATTATTAAGGCTTTACTATTTACATGCAGGATTTTTTTGGTTTATACCGTTAACAATAACATATCTAAAAAGTATTTTGTTAATTTTAAAAAAAAATAAAATATGAAAAATAATCTTTTTGTAAATTATAATATTGATGCTGGAAATATAACAATGGAAAAAAATATAAAGAAAATATTACAAAACAGCTTTGATCACTATAATTTTATTCCATATAAAAATAAACGTAATTTAATTAACAAAGCAATTTCATCTATCCATTTAAGAAAAACTTTAAAAAAATACAACAAATCAAATAAAATAATATTTAATTCAATTGGTCCTGCTACATGGGGATACGGATCTTATAATATTAACAACGCTATTTTAATGTTAGATTGGACAAGATCTTTTGAGGATTTTGCTTATGAAAAAAAAATAAAAAAAGATATCATTCATTTCTTTCAGTCTTATATTTTAAAAAAATTCCCTAAAATTTTATGTAGAACAAATAAAATTATGAAAAATTTATCTGACTGTTATGGTGTTAAGTATTCTCAAATGAAAAAAATTCCCGCTCCATTAGACGTAGAACTTTTTAATATACCTCCAAGACCTACCCCCTTAAAACCTAGAGTACTTTTCATTGGTAATGATTTCGATAGAAAAGGGGGATTTTTTTTAATAAATCATTTAGATCAAATACTTGAAAAATTTGAATTGACTATAGTTTCTTCAGACAAAAAAGGTGACATAAGTGGTATTAATTATATAGATAATTTATTGTATGGATCTTTGTCTCATAAAAAAATTTTTTATAATCACGATGTACTAATTTTGCCTTCAAGAATTGAACCGTATGGTATGGTGATTGCCGAAGCTGCTAGTGCAGGTTTAGCAATCATTACTACAAAATATGCATTTGCTTCAGCAGATTTAATCCAGAACGAATTTTCAGGTATAGTTACAGAAAATCAAATACAGTGTGTAGAGGCTTTGCTTAATTTAGCGAATAACCAATCTTTAATCGATATTTTTAAATCAAATATATATAAAAGTATTCACAAGAATTTTTCTAGATATAAATTAGAAAAAATCTATATGAATATTCTTACTAATTAAATGCAATTAAAAATATAATTGAAATGGATGATAAATATAAAATAATAAATACCCCATTAGAAGGTGAGTCATCCGGAGACCCTTTTACAGAAAAAAGATACATACAGTTTTTTTCTCATTTTAAAGATTATAATAAAATACTTGATGTTGGATGCGGCAATGGGCGGGGAGGAATTATTTTAAAAGAATTAAATCCTTTATTAAAATTAGATGGTGTTGAAATTGTTGATGAATTTTTAAATACAATACCAAAAAACATTTATGAAAAAATTTATAGTTTAGAGGAAATTAATTTAAACATTCCTGATAATAGCTATGATATTATTATTGCTGGAGAGTTTATAGAACACTTATATGAAGCCGATGTCCAAAAGTTGCTAATGAATTTTTTTAGAATTTTAAAAATTGGTGGACAAATATTACTCACAACACCCAATCCATATTATATAAAGCTAAAATTTAATAACAAAAGTGTTCTTGGCCGATCTCATGTAAGTCAGCATTTTCCGAAAATTTTAAAATTAAAACTACAAATGAATGGCTTTAAACATATACAAGTTCAAGGCAGTGGAAGAGTGTCAAATATATTAGGAAAAAATTTCCCCCTTTTTTTATATGGCAGTTATTTGATAAAAGGAATTAAAATTTAATATTAAAATCTAATGATTGCGAAGAGTTTGAGATCAAAAAATAATTTTATGGTTGGTAGGCTTGGTGCCACTGAGGCAAAAGCTGTTTTATATCCTAGTTTGCCAAAAGTTTTAAAGTATTTAACAAAAAAAATAATCTTTAAACGTATGTTTGTGTGGTCTGGTTTTTTTCCAGTTACTGAAGAAAATATTATCAAATTTTCCAATCTCTATAGGAGTGCATTGAATGATACAGATATACTTGCTTCCTGGAGGATAGAAGAAAAATTTATTTCAGAAGCGTACAAAATAAAATTAAAAATAAAATTAAAAGAACTTGAGCCTTATTATAGTAATAATCCATGGACTAAATTATTAAAAAAAAAAAAAGTTTTAATTATTCATCCATTTACTGAAACCATAATCTCTCAATACAAGAATAGGAAAAAAATTTTTAATAACAAAGATATACTACCTGAATTTGAGATAGACACAGTAAAAGCTGTGCAGAGTCTTTCTGGTGAGGATAATAGATTTAAGAATTGGTTTGAGTCATTGGAATATATGAAAGATGAGATTGCAAAAAAAGATTTTGATATAGCATTAATAGGTTGTGGAGCTT
>Ga0209223_10004026_pt1 | contig 13666 bp, 12 predicted proteins | sample COG_06_FD_184750 | JGI IMG/M metagenome (GOLD analysis project Ga0209223, IMG submission 184750) | Pelagic Microbial community sample from North Sea - COGITO 998_met_06 (SPAdes) (version 2) | ecosystem: Environmental > Aquatic > Marine > Neritic zone/Coastal water | place: Helgoland, sampling...
AAGGTTTTGATATTGCAATTCAGACGGTTGGTTTATTAAAAAACAATGTTAAGAGTTACACAATCCTTGGTAAAGGAGATCAAAAAAAAAACTTAATAGCTTTAGCTAGTAAAGTCGGAGTTAGAGATAAAATAATTTTACCTGGTTTTATCAAAAACGTTAAACCTTATCTGTCTAATGCTGATTTTGGATTAATGCCATCACGTTGGGAAGGCTTTGGAATTGCAGCTGTAGAAATGCTATCAACTGGGCTATCAATAATTACTTCAAATGTTTCTGGTCTTAGAGAGGTAGTTGGTGCCTGTCCAGCTGTACAATTAGTAGAAGCTGAAAATCCTAGAGCGTTAGCCAAAGGCATTATGAAAGCTATTGAACATTCCAAATTTGTAGGAATTAAAAAAACTGCACTTCAAGCAAAAAAATGTTCAGAAAGATTTGGTATAGAAAAAATGTGCGAAAGGTATGCTAATCTCTATTTGGATGCACATCATAATTTTGACTTATCTGAAATATAATTTAAAAATAAACTTACTAGTTTAAATAAAATGAATAAAGATTTGATTAAAATTATTGTTACAGGGTCTGCTGGATTTATTGGTTCTACTTTATCTTTACGTTTGTTAGATCTTGGTAACGAGGTGATGGGCATAGATAATCATAACGATTATTATAGCCCAGAGTTAAAAGAAGCACGAGTGGAAAGACTTAAAAAATATTCAAATTACCAACATCATAAAATAGATCTTAGTGATAGAAAAAGTTTGGATAATTTATTTAAAAGTTTTAAACCTCAAAAGGTAATTAATCTAGCAGCTCAAGCAGGTGTACGGTACTCTATAGAAAATCCTCTTGCTTATATCAATAGTAATATAGTTGGATTTGCTCATATTTTAGAAAACTGTCGTCACCATAAAATTAAGCATTTAGTCTATGCTAGTACTTCGAGTGTCTATGGTGCTAATACTAAAATGCCTTTTTCAGAACATGACAGTGTTAACCACCCACTCTCTGTTTATGCGGCATCTAAAAAATCCAATGAATTAATGGCGCATACATATAGCTATCTTCATCAATTACCTACAACTGGTCTTAGATTTTTTACAGTTTATGGCCCCTGGGGAAGACCAGATATGGCTTTGTTTAAATTTACTAAAGCCATTTTACAGGAAAAGCCTATCGAAGTGTTTAATCATGGAAAACACACAAGAGATTTTACTTACATTGATGATATTGTAGAAGGAATAATAAAAACTCTTGATAAACCAGCAATTGGTAATCCTAATTGGAATAGCAATCAACCAGATCCTGCAAGCAGTAAGGCACCATGGAAAGTTTATAATATTGGAAATAATAAACCAGTACAGCTTATGGATTATATTAATGCTTTAGAAAAAAATTTAAACAAGAAGGCAAAAATTAATTTTTTACCATTGCAGCCAGGTGATGTACCAGACACTTATGCAAACACAGATAACTTAAAAGAGAAATTTAATTATAAACCTTCAACATCAGTATTTGAGGGAATATCTGCTTTTGTTAAATGGTATAAAGACTATTATCAGGTATGATTAATAATACTAAAAAACTTAAATTAGCAATTATTGGCTTGGGATATGTAGGTTTGCCACTTGCTTTAGAATTTTCAAAAAAAAGATCTTTGGTTGGTTTTGATATTGATAAAAAAAGAATTAATGAGTTGAATTCTGGAATAGATAGAAACTTAGAAACGACAAAAGAAGATCTTAAAAGTATTAAACAGTTAATTTTTACTAATGATGAAAAAAATCTAAAATTAGCAAACTGTTATATAATTACGGTTCCAACACCTATAGATAAATTTAAAAAACCAAATTTAGAACCATTGTTAAAAGCTAGCAAAATTATTAGCAAAGTTATTAAACAAAATGATTTAATAATTTATGAGTCTACCGTTTATCCTGGTTGTATTGAAGAGCAATGTGTACCAATTTTAGAAAGGTATTCAAAATTAAAGTTTAATCAAGGTTTTTTTTGTGGTTATAGCCCTGAAAGGATCAATCCTGGAGATAAAAAACACACTATTTCAAATATTAAAAAAATTACCTCAGGATCAACGGCTAAAATTGCAGATTTAGTAGATGATTTGTATAATGAAATTGTAACTGTGGGTACCCATAAAGCCTCCAGTATAAAAGTTGCAGAGGCTGCAAAAGTAATTGAAAATACACAACGTGATTTAAATATCGCATTAATTAATGAGTTATCAATACTTTTTAGTAAAATGAATATTGACACTCAAGCTGTGCTAGATGCGGCAAGTAGTAAATGGAATTTTTTGCCATTTAAACCTGGTTTGGTTGGAGGTCATTGTATTGGAGTGGACCCTTATTACCTTACTCATAAAGCCAAAGAAATAGGCTATGAACCAAGACTGATCTTAGCGGGTAGAGAGCTTAATGATAACATGGGAAATCATGTAGTATCTCAATTAATTAAAGAAATGAAAAAAAAAAAAATCCAAATAAAAAATTCTAAAATTTTAATTATGGGATTAACTTTTAAGGAAAATTGTGCAGATATTCGTAACTCTGGTATTAAAAGTGTTATCTCAGGATTAAAAAAATATAATTGTAATATAGACCTTTATGATCCTTGGGCCGATAAAAAAGAGATTAAAAAAGCATATGGCATTAATCCAATTTTAGATCCAAATCGAGATACTTATGACAGTGTTTTGATAGGTGTGGCTCATCAAAAATTTAAAAATACAGGAATTAACATTATTGCAAATTATTGTAAAAAAAAACGTGTAATATATGATTTAAAGAATTTATTTAATTCAGATAAAGTAGATTTAAGATTATAGCTCTTGAAATGAAACTTTTAAAATAAAACTATAAAATTAATATGAAAAACATCCTAATAAATGTAATAAAAAAAAAAAATTTTTTCTTAATCATTAAAAAAATTTTCAAAAGATTTGAAAAAAACACTTCTGTTGATGCTAAAAAATGGGCAAAATTAAATACTAAACAGACAACGGAAAATTTTTGTCGATCAATAGACTCTTCCTTATTTGATGAAATTAAGTCTGATGTAGAAACTATTAAAATTGAGGGTAAGAACAAACTTTCAGAATTAAATATTTCTCTTGGTGGGGGTGGAAACTATCTTTTGTTATATTTTTTGATAAGAAAACTTAAGCCTTTAAATGTTGTTGAGACAGGCGTTGCAGCAGGATGGTCAAGCTTTGCTGCTCTAAGAGCTTTAAAAAGAAATGGTAAAGGGAAACTTTTTTCGAGTGATTTCCCATACTTTAGATTGGCAAATCCTGAACAATATATTGGATATTTAGCAAAAAATGAGCCTAATAAAGAAAATTGGTTTTTAGATATAAGAGGGGACGACATTGCACTACCTGAAATTATAAAAAGAATTAAGGAAAATAAAATTGATTTATTTCATTATGATAGTGACAAAAGTTACTCAGGAAGAGTTAATGCATTAAAAATTTTAAGTTCAAAAATTACCCCTCAAACAGTAATTATTTTTGATGATATACAGGATAACTTGCACTTTAGAGATTTTGTTAATCAAAATAAAAAAGAATTTTATGTGTTGGAGTTTGAAGATAAATTTATTGGAATTGTTGGAAAAAATTTACTTTAAAGCATTAATTCTATTAATGATATGTTCTATTTACTATAAGCATAGTTAAGGTCTCTTGAGTAGCGTTTTAATTCTTCTAATACCAGCAAACAGAGAAAATTTATTAACATAAAAATCAAAAATTATCTTTTTCGATTTTGAATTGAAGTTTATTGTATGTGGTCCTTTATATTTGTCAATTTTGATTGTGCCTATATATTTTTCTAAAAAATCTTTAGGTGTTAATTTTTTAATTTCAATTACAGATAGGGACTCTCCATACTCACGTTCATTATTTTGACCAAATCTAAATATTCGATTCTTCAAACTCAAAATATTTCCACCCATACGAGCTGATTTTGGTGATATTACAATTGGTGTTTTAGGATGTGGTTTGAACTCTTTAAAAGGGTTATCTGAAATCCACAAGTGCAATACATTAATGGCATCAAATTTTTTGCCAAAAAATATGTACCAAAAGTCTTTATGTTTAAATAGAGTTGCATCTACTATACGTTGATTATTTAATCCTTTAAGAAAGAATTTTTTTTTGTAATTACCATCCATTTCTATAAAATAAGGTGCAGAATGACTTGAAACTTCAGGTAATAAATATTCAACTTTTTTATACATAAAACTAAAAGGATATGAATAGTGATTACCTGACATTAATAATTTTTGTTTTTTTGAATTATTAATAGGAATCTCTATAAGGTCTCCTAAATTACCACTCTTATTTATAGCTTCTAATCTCACATTTTTGTAATCATGGGAAAAAAAAGGATCAGCATAGCGGCTATATTTTTTTGTTATAGGTATTTCTTTAAAATACTTGGAGAGAAGAGTCTCATCACCTTTAAATTGTAATTTGTTATTACTAATTGCTATTTTCCATTTTTTTTCAAAAAATAGTCCATAAAAAATTTTTTTAATAAAATTAAAAAAAATTAAAAACAAAAATTTTAAAACTTTATAATTACTTGGTAACTTATAATTAGTTCCATCTTTATTAATTTTTAATTGTTTCTTTTTTAAAAAATTATCAATTGCTTTTGAAAGTAAAAACCTTGAATTCTTATAAAAATTAATTGCTGTTTTTTTATAAGAATAATTTATAATTTTAGTTTCACTGAAAGCATAAATTTTACCTGCATCTAATTTATTGGTTACATTTTGAACAATAGTGCCAACATTCCTTTCATCATTTAAAATTTCATAAAATCCGGCTGGTCTGCCACGATATTTGGAAGGATTTCCATGATGAAAAGATAATACAGATAAACCAGATGTATGTTTATCAATTTTTAGCAGATTCATACCAAATTTAATTATTAAATTTACATTTTGACTTTTTAGCTTTTTAATCACATTTTTTGGTATTGACTGCCAAGTTCCAGTGTAATTAGATTTAAAATTAATAATTTTCCCATTAAAACCAATTAGCTGATGCTGCTTTGTAAAATGATTTCTAAGTGAAAAAAAATTTACCAGGTAATAAAAAAAATTTTTAAAAATGTGCCTCTTATTAAATGTATTTTTACAGTTCAAAATTAATACAATATCTATTTTTTCCTTTGCTTTTTCTAGAGATAATTTCTGCCATTTTTTTATTTTTAAATTATCTACAAGAAGGGCAACCTTTATTTTCATATTTCAGTTTTTTTGAGGCATAAAATTTAAATTTTATCTTAATTTAATTTTTTAAGTGAATAAATAATGAATAATAAATAGATTAATATAAAAAACAACTTTTTGTAATATAATTTGTTAATTAATTTTAGTTACTAACATATATACTGTATCTAATGAATAAATTAAGTAATAAGAAAACTTTATTGCAAAAAAAACTTAAAATTATCCGTGTAACTACTAAACCTGAGGCATTACAAGTCCTTTTAAAGGGTCAGCTTAAATTTATAAATAACTTCCACAATGTGATAGGTTTATCTAGTCCTGGCAAAGAGCTTCGTAATGTTAAAATTAAAGAAGGTATAAGAATTATACCTCTTGAAATGACTCGAAAAATTACTCCATTAAAAGATATGCTATCATTGATAGAAATGATAAGAATATTCAAGAGAGAAAAACCTGATATTGTGCATTCACACACACCCAAAGCTGGTATTGTTTCTATGATTGCTTCAGTAATATGTAGTGTTCCTAATAGACTTCATACTGTTGCAGGTCTTCCTTTGATGGAAAAATCTGGATTAAAAAAACAATTATTATTGTTTGTGGAATGGTTAACATATAAATGTGCTAGTAAAGTCTATGTGAATTCAAATGGTCTCAAAAAATTTATATTAGAAAATATTTCCATACCTCAAAAAAAAATATCAGTTATAGGGTTTGGTAGCAGCAATGGTATTGATACAGAATTTTTTACTAAAAATGATAAAGTTAACACTTCTTCTCTTTTTTTTCAAAAAAAATTTAATTTAAAGAATAAATTTACATTTATCTTTATAGGCAGAATTGTAAAAGATAAAGGCATCGAAGAGTTGATTAAAGCTTTTGTAAAATTAAATAATAAATTAAATAATACTAGATTGATATTACTTGGTCGACAGGAGAAAGATTTAGACCCAATAACTGATGAGACTAAAAATATTATGTCATTAAATAAAAATATTATTAATTTAGGATATAAAAGTGATATAAGAACCTTTTTAGCTGCAAGTAATTGTTTAGTTTTACCATCTTATAGGGAAGGATTTCCCAACGTTGTGCTGCAGGCTGGAAGTATGAAGATACCTTCAATTGTAACAAATATAAATGGTTGCAATGAAATCATTAAAAGGAATATTAATGGTTTAATAGTTAAGCCAAAGAGTATAAATAGTCTTTATTTAGCAATGAAAAAAATTTCTACTGATAGAAAACTTTACAAGTCTTTAAAAAGCTCAACAAGGAAAAGCATAATCAGTAAGTTTTCTAAAGATAAATTTTTTGAAAAAGTACTTAATATTTACTCAAATTTGAATTAAAAAAAAATATTTATATTCTAATTTGAATAAATTAAGATAATCATGCTGCTAAGAGTATAATAAATTTATCAAAACATAAAAAATCTATAAAACAAATTCAAGATAAATTAATAATTATGTTAAAAAAATCTTTTTATAATATTATTAAAATTTTAATAACTATTGGATCTTTATTATTTATCTATAAATCTTCAAAAGGATATTTTCAAATAATATTTGATAAAATAAATTTAGATTTTTATTTAATAACTGGTTTAATCTTTCTTAGATTTTTACAGCAAATTATTGCTAGTTTAAGATTGTTCTCACTAATAAAATTAATTTCAAAATACAATTCTAACTTTATTGAATGGAGTAGGATATATTTTTCAACAGCCTTAGTCTACTTAACCCCCATTATTGGTGCAGGTCATTTAATGAGATCATATGAAATGAAAAATAGAAAGTTTTCTTATAAAGAATATATAAATCTGCAATTCATAATTTTTTCATGGGGTATGCTAATAGAATCGTCATTAATGTTGTTGATTTGTTTTTTTAATGAAGAAATTCATATTTATATCCTAGCTTTATTTTTTTTAATGTTAATCTGCTTTTTACCAGCAGTCTCAAAAAGTATTATTAATTTGTTATATAATAACATTAAAAAAATTAAGGCTTTTAATTTTTTAAATAAATTTAAATTTTTTAACTCATTTAAATTAAACGTTGAAAAAATTATTATAATTACCATCAGCACAATAAATAGAAAAAATTTTCTTGTTTATTTTTTTTATACTACTTGTTTATTTTGTTTAGAGTTTTTACTATTTTATTTACTTTTAACTTATATTTTTATGATTGTTGATTTTAAAATTATAATTTTATTTTTTATATTAAACTTTTTAATTAGAAAAATCCCATTAATAAATAATATTACTGGATTTAAAGAAGTTTTTATTGGAATATTTATGCAACAATTTGGATTGATCTTTTTAGAGGGAGTTCTTTTTTCAATTACATTTAGAGTTTTAAATTTACTTGCATTATTATTAAGTAATTTATTTTTCTTCTTAATAAAAAAAAGAATTAATTTTATTAGTACAATTAATTGATGAATATTTAAATAATATAAAATAACTCATTATATTTAATAATATGATATATTTATTAATATAAAATGAAAAAAATTTTTTTTATAAATAACTTTATAGATGAAGCTAATGAAATTTTTGGAAATGGCTTCATTCCTCTCCATAAGCCAACATTCACTGGTAATGAAAAAAAATATTTAATTGAATGTATAGACTCAAACTATGTATCTTCAGTTGGGGAGCGTGTTACAGAATTTGAAAAAAAAGTTGCTAAATTTGTTGGTTCAAAATATGCTATAGCAACTGACAATGGAACTAATGCTTTACATATCGCAATTAAACTTTCTGGTGTAAAACTTGGAGACGAAGTAATCACTCAGGCACTCACTTTTGTTGCCACATGTAACGCTATTAGTTATGTTGGTGCAAAACCCATTTTTGTTGACGTAGATAAAGATACAATGGGTTTGAGTCCAACTGCATTAAATAAGTTTTTAAAAAAAAATGCTGAAAAACGTTCAGATGGGACTTATAATAAAAAAACAGGAAAAAAAATTGCTGCATGTGTTCCCATGCATACTTTTGGTTTTCCATGTCGAATTAAACAAATATGTAGAATTTGTGATTTGTGGAATATTCCTGTGTTAGAAGATGCTGCCGAGTCTCTTGGAAGTTATGTTGGAAAAAGACATACGGGCACATTCTCTTTAATGGCATCAATAAGTTTTAATGGAAATAAGATTATAACAACTGGTGGTGGAGGGATGTTAATCACAGATGACATAAATTTAGCAAAACAAGCTAAACACATCACGACTACCGCAAAAATTCCACACTCATATGAGTATAGGCATGATGAGATTGGTTATAATTACCGAATGCCAAATTTAAATGCAGCATTAGGGTGTGCTCAAATGGAACGTTTAAAAGAGTTTTTATTAATAAAAAATAAATTAGCTAAACATTGGAGAGTTTTTTTTAAAAAATTTAAAATCAATAGTGTTACTCCACTTAAGGCATTTAAAGCTAATTATTGGCTTAACACAATTATTTTGAAGTCAAAAAAAGAAAGAGAAAAGTTTCTGAAAATTACAAATAAAAAAGGAGTTATGACTCGGCCAATTTGGACGTTGATGTCTGAACTTAAGATGTTCAAAGGGTGTCAAAATGATGGTCTTAAAAATTCTCTTTGGCTCCAAGATCGTGTGGTAAATATTCCATCTAGTGTTCCAGATAAATTTTTACAAAAAAATGTTAAATAGAAAAATTGATCGAAGTCAGATTTATTTGGATGTAGCTAAATTACATATAGACTCTATTAAAGTTGGATTTTTGACCAGTCTTGGAATTAAATTTTTAGCTTTGCTATATCGTTGTATTGATGAAGCAGATTTTTCAATTTTAATTGTAAAATATAAAGACCAGAAGTTAATAGGCTTCGTTACAGGCACCATTGGAAGCTCCAGTCTTTATAAAAGAATGCTTCATTATCCATTAAATCTTATCTTAATTTTAGTTCCAATAATCTTTAATTTAAAGAAGATTAGAAAAATTATAGAAGTTTGGAGACATATGTCTGGAGTAAAAAGAAGCAAATATCCCAAAGCAGAATTACTAACCATATGTGTTCATCAAGATTATCGGCGAAAAGGCATAGCAATTAACTTGTACCAAAAATTATCAAATTATTTTAAATCAGTGTATATTTCTGAGTTTGTTATAATTGTAGGTCAATCTCTTAAAGCAAATTCATTTTATAGATACCAGGGTGCAAAATTAATAGATACAATTCAAGTTCATTCTGATATTAACTCAAATTTATTTATTCAGAAATGCTAAATTATGCAAAGATTATTTGATATTTTTTTTTCTGTTACAGCAATTATAATTTTATTTCCCGTTCTACTATTTATCATTTTAGTATTAAGTTTTACTGGTGAAGGAGAAATCTTTTATAAGCAAAACAGAGTAGGAATAAATAAAATTAGTTTTAAAATTTTAAAATTTGCAACCATGTTTAAAGATAGTGAAAGCAAAGGAGCTGGGACTATTACATTGAAAAATGATTCTAGGGTTCTTCCATTTGGTAAATTTTTGCGAAAAACTAAACTGAACGAGCTTCCACAATTATTTAATATTTTTATAGGTCATATGAGTGTAATTGGTCCTCGACCACTTCATCAAAAGCAATTTTCTTTTTATTCTAAAAATGATCAAAAAATAATATCATCAATTAGACCAGGTTTGTCTGGATTAAGCTCTATCATCTTTCGAGATGAGGAAAAAATTCTTCAAAGTGGCGGTGATCCAGACAAAACATACAAAGAAAATATTACACCTAAAAAAGCCAAACTTGAAAAATGGTTTGTTAAACATAAATCAATATATTTATATTTTAAATTAATAATATTAACTTTCATTGTGGTATTATTTCCCTCCATTAAAATTTATCGTTTTTTTAAAGATATCTTATAATTTTACTTAAGCACAAAGTCAGTTATTTAAATTAGATTTTTATATTAGATAGATTTTTTTATAAATTGATTATAAATTAATTTTATATTTTTAATCGACAAATTTAAAATGAAAAAAAAAATTATCTTAGATGATTACTGGCAAGATATAGACTCTAGACTTGAAAAACTAGTTGAGAATGGAGTGGTTAAATTACCATCTTTGAAACAATTTGATTTAAACTTATTAGCAAAAAATATTTCCACAGAAATGAACTCTTCTACATTTAAAGAATTATGTTATAGCCATAGGAAGTTTTTGGATGAAATTGAAGTTAATAAGTACCTTGCCCCAAAACTATTTAAAATTGCTCAAGAAATTTATAAATATAAGGGTAAATTATCTAACCAATATCATATAGCAAGAAAAGTTGATCCTGGCAATTCTAAAGAGATGTACAGGGCTCATTTTGACTCTCATATTTTTACAATGGTTTTGCCAATAAAAATACCTGACTCAACTGAAGATAGTTGTGGTGAACTGATATATTATACAAATGCCAGGGCAAACCCAAAAAATGAAATAAGTAATTTTATAGATAAACTTTATTTTAAAAAGTATGCAAATAAAAAAGGCTTAGAAAAATTATCTAAATATCACCAAAAAAAAATTAATAATTTTAAGGACTATCAGCCACTCCTTTTTTTCGGTAAGACAACGCTGCACACTAATTATCCAGTTTCACCAGATTGTTCAAGTTATAGGTTAACATTGCTGGCGCATTTTTTTGATAACTCTCCCAAATATGGTATTGGCAGTTTATTGAGACTTTTAAGAGGTAGATAAACATGAATTATTAAGTTTAAATAATATAAAACTTTATCTATTGCTTAAAGCAAAATATTTAATTCTTAAAATAAAAAAAATTATAAAAAAAGCTATAAAGAGCATTAAAGAAGCTATTGAACTAATAAATTTAAATGAAGTATAACCAATAATGAATAATATAATATTTGATATTGATATAAAAAAATTTGTTAAAAAAATTGATTTTGTTTTTTTAATTAAGAGATGATGCAAATGGTCTTGCCCTGCTTTAAAAAGTTTTTTTTTATTTTTTAATCTTATTAGATTGATTGATATAAATTCATAAACAAATATTTGAATAGACCATGCAATTAATATTGGATGAATAATATTTTTATTTACAAGGTATATTGAAAGAAAAGAAATTATAAATCCTAATAATAAACTGCCACTATCTCCCATGAATAATTTGGGAAGTTTAAAAAAAGAAAAATTAAAAAATAAAAAAATACATATAGGTATTGATATTATTACAAAAAATAATCTTATATTTTCGTCTGATATTAAAAAATATAAAATAGCCAATGTAGAAATTGTTGTAAAACCAAGTGTACCATCTGTGCCATCAAAATAATTAAAAGCATTAATCAAAAATAATACACTTAACAAGGTAAAAGGTATTGAAAAAGTTCCTAATTTTATTTTGAAGAAACCGTAGTCACCCAGTTGACTCAAACCCAAATTTTCAAAAATAATTAAATAAAATATAGGAATAATTTGTAAACCTAATTTACTGCCAACACTTAAATGATATTTATCATCAATAAATCCAACAATTGCTATTAAAAAGCTTATTGATAAAATTAGGTTTAAATTTCTACCCGTAATATCGAATAATAGGATTGAAAATATGTAAATAAGGCTTAATGCTATACCACCTGTATAGGCAGTAGGGTTAGCGTGATTTTTTCTTTTATTTGGTACATCTAATAAATTAAATTTATAAGAAGTTATTGCAACTAAGAATAATAAAAAAAAAGATAATATACAAAAAATTGCTATTAGATTGTACATCTGTATTAATTATTTTGAATTTTATTCATAATATTAAATAAAAATTATATAATCTAAATTCTGAAAATGTTATATAAATGATTGTATTATTATAAGAAATATATTTTAATTACCTTCAGCTATTTAATAAAAGCCTTTAATTTATGAATTTTAATTCTGTAAAAGAAAAATTTTTTTTTTATAATTTTCCTGTTTTTTTATTTTGTTTATTGCCTTTTTTTTTAATCACGGGTCCCTTTTTAAGTGATTTATCAGTTTCATCAATTAGTTTATTATTTTTAACTTATTGTTTTAAAAAAAAAAATTTTTCCTATTTTAAAAATAAATATTTTTATTTTTTTTTAATTTTTTGGATTTATTTAGTATTAAATTCTTTAATAAATAATTTTAATTTAGATAGTATAAAAATTGCTTTTTTTTACTTTAGATATGGCGTGTTTGTAATTGCTATCGCAACTTTATTGGAAGTTGATAATAAATTTATAAGATATTTCTTCTATTGTATTTTTTTATGTTTTGTTATTTTAACAATAGACGGATATTACCAATATTTTATTGGTGAAAATATCTTAGGTTGGAAAAATTCTGGTAGAGTAACTAGTTTTTTTGGAGAGGAAAAAATATTAGGTAGTTACTTAGCTAGATTGTGGCCAATTTTTTTTGGACTATCGCTGCTATTTTTAAATAAAAAAAAAAAAATATTTTTTTTATTTATTTTAATTTTTATTTTAACTGAGGCTTTAATTTTTTTAAGTGGGGACAGAACAGCTTTTTTTTATATCAATCTTTCGGCAATTTTTGTCATCTTGTTTTCTCATAAGCTTTTAAAATTAAGACTAATTACTCTTACATTAAGTTTATTACTTTTGGTAATTATAAGTTTTATAAATCCCACTGCAAAAGAGAGAGTATTTGATCAAACTCTTGAACAAATGAATTTAGTTAACAAAGATACAAAAAATATTTATATTTTTTCTAAACAACACACTCATCATTATATGAGTGCATATAAGATGTTTTTAGATAATAAAGTTATCGGAGTGGGGGTTAAAAATTTTAGAAACTTTTGCAGTAATGAAAAATATGAAATAAGCAATTTATCATGTTCTACTCATCCACATAATACATATATTCAAATATTAACCGAGACAGGAATAATTGGTTTTTTATTTTGTATATTTGTTTTATTTTACTTTTGTAAATATATAATAAATCATGCATTTCTTAAGTTTAAAAGTAAACATTACTTTACTGATTTTGAGATTTGTTTGCTTTCAGGAATGATAATATATATTTGGCCATTTGCTCCTACTGGAAATATATTTAATAATTGGTTGAATATTATAATGATTATAAACTTACCTTTTTTAATTTGGAGTAGAAAATTAGTTAGAAAATAATTGGTATTTGTGGTCAATAATGATTTAAGTTTAGATAAAGAGCCAAAGATTTAATTTTAACCGCATACAACCAAGTAAATTAATTATTTTTTACGCTTTACTAAAAGCAATTTTTTAAGTAGAAGACAGTGCCTGGTGATTATTGCGAAGGGGCAATACCCGATCCCATTCCGAACTCGGAAGTCAAGCCCTTCAGCGCCAATGGTACTTTGTCTTAAGACACGGAAGAGTAGGACATTGCCAG
>Ga0209223_10004032_pt1 | contig 13653 bp, 8 predicted proteins | sample COG_06_FD_184750 | JGI IMG/M metagenome (GOLD analysis project Ga0209223, IMG submission 184750) | Pelagic Microbial community sample from North Sea - COGITO 998_met_06 (SPAdes) (version 2) | ecosystem: Environmental > Aquatic > Marine > Neritic zone/Coastal water | place: Helgoland, sampling...
GTATCAGGAACAACAGTCACCATTGTAGGCGCAGGATCAACGAACATCACGGCTTCTCAAACAGGAGATACCAATTACAATGCAGCCATCGATGTGGTTCAAGGATTAACTGTAAATACGATCCCTCCAACAATCACTTTTACAGATATAGGTAAGACCTATGGAGATTCCGATTTTGCATTAGGAGCCACATCCAATTCTTCAGGAACGATCAGTTATTCAATCATTGCAGGAGGTACCGGTTCAGCGAGTCTTTCAGGAACTAACAATGCGACTGTTACTTTAGGCAATGCAGGAACTGTAATCATTAGAGCAACACAAGGATCAGCAGGAAATTATGCAGCATCAACGAAAGATGCAACAATAACAATAGGCAAAGCGATATTAACAGCGACGGCTGATGATAAAACAAGAGCTTATGGAGATGCGAACCCTGCCTTTACGATTACTTATTCTGGCTTTAAAAATGGAGATGATGCAAGTGCTTTAGATACAGCACCAACGGCAAGCAGTACAGCAAACCTTACTACAGGAGTGGGATCAGCAACAATTACAACAAGTGTAGGAGCAGATGAGAACTATACAATAAGTACCGTTAATGGAACCCTTACAGTTACCAAACGCTCTATTACCGTTAGTTCAGATACAGGTCAGGCTAAGGTTATCGGATCGGCTGATCCAGTTTCATATAGCTATGCAGTTACCGTAGGAAGTGTTGTCAATGGAGATACGCCCACAGGAGCTTTAACAAGAACCGCAGGAGAGTTACCAGGTCAATATCCAATTACTCTAGGGACATTGAGTTATGGTATCAATTATAATGTCACCTATGTAGGAAGAGATTTCTTTATTTCATTCGTTTTGACTACAGGGATCAAAGTTAGATCTTCATTATCGGCTACTATTACAGGAGAGAGTACATCACAGTCGGGTATTGTAGAACGAGGAGTTGTATATTCAAGTGTTGATACCGATCCAGAAGTTGGAGAAGCTAATGTGATAAAAGTAGTAGATGATACTACAACGGGACCATTTGAGGTAACCATTAAAGGGTTAACTCCAAATAGAACGTATTACTTCCAGACCTATGTCATATCAAATACCTCTCGAGGAGGCAAGATAGCACCAGAGTTCTATTATGGTGGAGTTCAAAATTTTGCGACTGCCTTGGCAGAACCAACAGCAACGGCTTATAGTCCAACAGACGGGTCTTTTTTAGTAGATCCAACAACGAATCTAACGATTACCTTTGATCAGAATGTACAAAAGGGTACTGGAAATATAGAGATCAGAAAGACAAGTGATGATTCTGTAGTAGAATCGATAGATGTAACGGGAGCAGCTGTGACAATTTCAGGAGCTGTAGTAACGATCAATCCAACAGCAGATTTACCACAATTGACAGATTTATATGTACTTATAGATATTGGAGCGATTGAAAACTTATCAGGTGATAACTGGTCAGGAACATCCACACCGACAGAATGGACTTTCCAAAGTGATGATACGCAGACCTCTATTGTAACAGGAACCACCCCAACAGACGATGCGATTGATGTCCCACCAGGGGATAATTTAACAGTTACTTTTGATGAGAATGTTATCAAAGGAACCGGAAACATTTTGGTGAAGAATCTTTCAGATGATTCCATCATTGCTACTTTGGATATAACATCGAGCGAAGTAAGTATTACAAATAATGTAGTTACGATTGATCCAGCGACAGATTTACCTAGCGAGACGGATATTTATATAGAAGTTGCGAGTGGTGTTTTTGAAGATCAGTATGACAATGTATATCCAGGAATCTCAGGAAACACAGCATGGAACTTTACTACTGCAGACATTACCTCACCAACGGTGGTGGTAAGCACCACTTCAGGATCACCAATCAATACGCCATTTACGGCCACCTTTACTTTTTCAGAGGCAGTAACAAACTTTGATTTGACAGATATAATTGTGACCAATGGAACAGCAGGGACGTTTAATTTACTAAACCCAGTAACCTATACAGCCTTAATTACACCAACTACGGATGGGGAGGTCACGGTAAGTATTGCAGCAGGAGTTCTGCAAGATGCATCGAACAGTGCCAATAATAACTTGGCCTCGAATGTGTTGAGTATGACCTATGATATTACCAAACCAACGCTACTGATTACCACAGATGCAACCGATCCTACGAATCTAACAAGCTTTACAGCCACCTTTACTTTTAGTGAAGACATGGCAAGTTTTGAAGATACAGACTTGACTATTGTCAATGCAACGATCAGTAATTTTGTAACGGTAAACGACGCTTTATATACAGCCACCATTACGCCAATAGCTGATGGATTGGTTACAATTGATCTTCCTTTAGATACGGTAGAGGATAATGCTAACAATGGCAATGTAGCTGCGACTCAATATAGTATTACATACGATGTTACGAGTCCAACAGTTACAATTTCAGCCACCGTAGCAGATCCTATTAATGTCCCTTTTACAGTCACTTTTAGATTTAATGAAGATGTTACAGGCTTTGAACTATCTGATATCACACTAGCAAATGGAACAGCAAGTGCTTTTGCAACAGTTAGTGCAACGGAGTATACTGCGTTAATTACGCCAATGGCAGATGGACAAGTAACCATTGATGTAAATGCCAGTGTTACGCAAGATTTAGCAACGAATCCAAACATTGCAGCCACTCAATTTACGATTGACTATGATGGAACGAATCCGATGGTAGTTATTACCACAGATGCTATAGATCCGACAAATACTGAGTTTACAGCCACCTTCACATTTGATGAAGATGTCACAGGCTTTGATCTATCTGATATCACACTAGCAAATGGAACAGCAAGTGCTTTTAATGCAACAAGCGCAACAGTTTATACAGCGACCATTACACCAACAACAGATGGAAATGTAACGATTGATGTAGCGGCCGATGTAGCACAAGATACAGCGACTAATGGCAATGCTGCAGCCACTCAGTATTCAGTATTATACGATATAACAGACCCTACATTAGCAATTACAAGTAATGCTGCTAATCCAGTTAATGTTCCGTTTACATCCATCTTTACTTTTAGCGAAGATGTTACAGGCTTTGAATTATCAGATATTACAGTAAGCAATGGAACAGCGAGTGCTTTTGCTAGAACAAGTGCAACTGTATATACAGCTCTTATAACACCAACATCAGATGGTGAAGTTACTGTTGATGTATATCAAGGAGTGGCATTAGATTTAGCGACCAATGAAAATGAGGCAAGTGCTCAATTTACAATAGACTACGATGGAACAAGTCCAACGCTAGTTATTACAACAGATGCAGCGATGGATCCAACAAATGAAGTGTTTACAGCTACCTTTACTTTTGATGAAGATGTTACAGGTTTTGAGGTTGGAGATATCACTTTAGTCAATGGAACGGCGAGTGCTTTTGCAACAATTAGTGCAAGTGAATATACAGCACTAATTACACCAACTACGGATGGGGATGTAACGATTGATGTAGCAGCGAATGTATCTCAAGATACAGCGGCCAATGGCAACGATGCAGCTATTCAGTATTCAATTTTGTACGATGCCACCAATCCAACAGTTGCCATTACAAGCAATGCACCAGATCCAGTTAATGGTCCCTTTGATATCACAATGACTTTTAGTGAGGCTGTTACAGGATTTGATATTGCAGACCTTACAATAACCAATGGAACAGCAAGTGCCTTTGTGGCCACCAGTGCAAGTGTGTATACAGCGACTATCACACCAACGGTAGATGCAGATATCACTATTGAGATTGCAACCAACGCATCACAAGATGCAGCAACCAATGGAAATGATGCAGCACAGTTTATCATCGAGTACGATAGCACGCCACCAGTCAAACCACAGATCACCCACATCTCGGATTACACCTGTGTAGGAAATGTAACGATGACAGGCGATAATACCTTAGAGATCTCAGGAACTGCAGAGCGAGGATCGACCATTGAGGTATTTATAGATGGAGTCTCGATAGGAACCACTATGGCAGGATCAAACAATGGCTTTTTTACCTTGGATCATACAGGGACCACCTTAGCAGATGGTACCTATAGCATCACTACAACAGCTACTGATGTGGCGAACAATACGAGTGCTTTATCAGATGCATTATCAATCACGATCAATTCTTTAGATACCGATGGAGATGGCTTACCAGACTTCTGTGACGATGACGATGATGGCAATGGGGTAGATGATGTTGATGAAGATTGTGATGGTGATGGTATTGTAGATCATTTAGACACAGACAATAGTTCATGTTCAAACACAATCACCGAAACTAAGACTTATGGATTCTCACCCAATGGCGATGGGATCAACGAAGGCTGGGTAATTGAGAACATCAGAGCCTATCCAAATAGTTTGGTCCAGGTGTTTAATAGATCCGGAAAGCTAGTCTTTAAAAAGAAAGGCTATCAGAATGATTGGGAAGGAATCTCAAATCAGATTAGTAGTAGTGGACTAGGAGCGAGACTCCCAGTAGGTCCTTATTTATTCATCATCGATCTAGGCAATGGCAGCAAGCCCACTAGAGGATGGTTATACATCAATTACTAATTTATAGATCAGATGATTCACCAACAACAAAAGAGCACAATCATGAGAAAATCAATTATAGCAATATTCACAGTAACGATGACCTTACTAATAACAAGTAAGGCAGAAGCACAGCAAGATCCAAACTTTACCTTGTATAACTTCAATATGAATATCATCAACCCTGCCTTTGCAGGAATCAAGGATACCCCAGAGTTAAACTTGGTCTACAGAAGTCAATTCTTAGGGATAGAGGATGCACCAAGAACAATTTCCTTGGCCTATTCGAAAGCCTTGGCTAACAACCTAGGAATCGGGATATCTATGATTAATGATAAGGTGTTTATCTTAACACAGACCGATATTGCGATCGATGTATCGTATAAAGTACAACTCTCAGAGAGGACCAATATGTATTTTGGAATCAAAGCAGGAGGAGGCTTTGTGAACATCGATTTAACAAAATCCAATGCACCAGGGAATGATCCACTGTTTAGTCAGAACCAGAGTTTTTTCAATCCACATATAGGAGCAGGATTGAACATCCAGAATGAGAAGTATTACATCTCAATGTCAACACCAAACTTCTTAAAGGGCGACAGGTATGAGAAGCAAGGAAATGCACCTGTGGCAGCGGTAGACAATGCTCACTTCTATTTAGGAGGGGGTTATAACTTCAATATCAATGATAATCTAACACTCACACCAAGAGTGATGCTGAGAACGGTAGAAGGAGCGCCAACGAGTTATGATGTAGGAGCTTCATTGGAGATTCAAAAGAAGTTTATAGCAGGAGGTAACTATCGAGTAGACGAAGCCATTTCAATTTATGGACTGTTCCAAGTGATGAACAAATTAAAGTTAGGAGCAGCCTATGACATCACAAGTTCGGATGTGAACTTAGTGAACGACAACGGATCATTAGAATTTATCTTGAAGTATCAGTTTTAACAACAAGACAACTAAACATTTATAAAACAAAAAACCGAGATCAGAAGATTTCGGTTTTTTTGTTATTTATTGTTTTTTGGCCCAACTATCTCTCAGTCCAACGGTTTTGTTAAAGACTAATTTTTTAGCAGTAGAATCATTATCAACCGCAAAGTATCCTAAGCGTTGAAATTGGAATCGTTCTCCAATTTTAGCAGTCTGTAAGCTAGGCTCAACAAAAGCTTCAATTACTTCCAAAGAATTCGGATTTAAAAACTCCATAAAATCTTTGTCTTTATGACTATCAGGTGCTTCATCAGAAAACAAACGATCATAAGATCGTACTTCTGCTTTTACAGCATGTTTGATAGAGACCCAATGCAAGGTTCCTTTTACTCTTCGTTTGCTTTCTTCTGTACCACTTCCTGATCTACTTAAAGGGTCATAAGTACACTGAATTTCGGTAATATTTCCTTCATCATCTTTTGTGCAACTTTCTGCTTTGATGATATAGGCATTCTTTAAACGAACTTCTTTTCCAAGTTTTAATCGGAAGAATTTCTTATTAGCTTCTTCTCTAAAATCTTCTTTTTCAATGTAAAACTCTCTTGAAAAAGGAACTTCTCTTTCTCCAGCATTTTCATCTTCAGGGTTATTCTCGGCAATCAATATTTCTTCTTCTCCTTCTGGATAATTTGTGATGACCACTTTTATAGGATCTAACACACCCATCACTCGATTGGCAGTTTTGTTTAAATCTTCACGAATCTTAAATTCTAACAAAGCGACATCAATGATGTTTTCTCTTTTAGAAACACCTACAGTTTCAATAAAACTTTTAATAGAAGCTGGCGTATAACCACGTCTTCTTAAACCAGAGATAGTAGGCATTCTTGGGTCATCCCAACCAGAGACAACACCATCTTCTACTAAACGCATTAATTTACGTTTGCTCATGATGGTATAGCTCAAATTTAAACGAGAGAATTCACGTTGTTTAGGAGCAGAAGGGTAATCGCTTTTACTAAATTCATATACACCGTCTCGAAACCAATTGTATAATTCTCTGTGAGGTTTGAATTCTAAAGAACAGAGGGAATGAGATATTTGTTCTATATAATCGCTCTCACCATGTGTCCAGTCGTACATCGGATAGATGTTCCAATCGTTACCAGTTCTATGATGTTCCTTAAATAATACTCGATACATCAGCGGGTCACGCATTAACATATTGGGACTTTCCATATCGATTTTAGCACGTAATACATGCTCTCCTTCTTGGAATTCTCCATTTTTCATTTTTTCAAAAAGAGCAAGATTTTCTTCAACAGAACGATCTCTATACGGACTGTTTGTTCCTACTTGAGTAGGTGTTCCTTTTTGTTCAGCTATAGCTTCAGAAGTCTGACTATCTACATAGGCTTTTCCTTCTTTGATAAAAAGTACAGCCCAGTCGTATAATTGCTGAAAATAATCTGAAGAATACAATTCGTTTTCCCATTGATATCCCAACCAAGTGATATCTTGTTTAATAGCATCTACATACTCTTGTTCCTCTTTTGCAGGATTGGTATCGTCAAAACGAAGGTTTACGGGAGCATTGTACTTTTCTCCTAGGCCAAAGCTAATACCGATGGCTTTTGTATGACCAATATGAAGGTATCCATTTGGTTCAGGAGGAAATCGAAAACGAAGATTTTCTTTTGGCATTCCGTTTGCCAAATCTTCTTCAATGATTTGCTCAATAAAATTGAGTGATTTTTTTTCTTCAGACATTAAGTTTCAACTAAAATGAAGGCGTAAAATTAAGCAAAATAAGCGGATAAGTATTACTTTCTATAGGAGTTTACTATCTTTCATAAATAATCTAAAATTAGATAAGAGATGAATGATAGACAATTAAACTATACATGTCCAAAATGTAACAATCGTTCGTATGACATCGGTCAAATGAGAGCTACTGGTGGGACGCTTTCAAAGATTTTTGATGTGCAAAATAAAAAATTTACGAGTGTTACCTGTCAACGTTGTAGTTACACGGAGTTTTATAAAGCAAAAACTAGCGCATTGAGTAATATATTTGATTTGTTTACAGGTTAGAAGTATTCATAGTTTGTTGTAATTTTGCTTTTTATTTAGACGATGGCAAAGAAACCCGATTTAGTAGTTTTTAATGAAGAGACCCAAGAGTATGATGCAGCTATCAAACCTTATGGTACAAATGCTAGTGCACCAGCAATCAAACCGTTGAATACTGCCACTTGGAGAAACGATGGAGTTGATCGAGTAAATAAACAATTCAAAAGTAAGTTTGATGAGTTAAAGCAGCAGTATGAAGATATGATGGCTCAATTTGAATACAATGATTTGGTGTACAATGCTAAATTTAATTTTGAGCCGATTATTGGAGAAGTATATCATTTATATAACAACAGAAAACAAGAACCTTTTTTATCGATTATTTCTCCATATCAATGTGATTTTCAGCATTTGGGATCGTTTCGATTAAATTCTCAAAAAATGTGGGAGAAAATATAGTTATGGGAAAAATTCAAGTCAATAATATTAAACTTTATGCCTACCATGGTTGTTTAGAAGAAGAAGCTAAAATAGGTTCTTGGTATCGAGTAAATGTTGAAGTGAAAGCCGATTTATTCAGGTCATCTCAAACTGATGAACTGTTTGATACAGTCGATTATGTACATCTTAATCATATTGTAAAAGAAGAAATGGCGATTCGTTCTAAACTATTAGAAGAAGTAGCTAAACGAATTTTGGATCGAATGTTTTTAGAAATAGAAATGATTAATAAAGCAACGATTAGTGTGGCTAAAGTGAACCCTCCTATCGGAGGAAATGTTGAAGAAGTTGTGATTATTCTCTCTAAAAAACGGAAAGCATAAAAAAACTTGGATTAAAAGATAAATGATGTAAATTTGCAATCCTTTAGATTCCCGATTTCTCGGGAATGACACTTTTAAAGGTTTCGAAGTAGACTTCGATAGAATTTTCAAGGTGTCGTGGCCGAGTGGCTAGGCAGTGGTCTGCAACACCATCTACAGCGGTTCGAATCCGCTCGACACCTCTAAAAGAGTAGTTAATCAATTGATTTTCTGCTCTTTTTTGTTTTTAGGGGAATGGTAAGGGGAAAGTGAATCTTTTTATAAAGAGTTTTATTGAATTTTGAATACCTAATAAAGATGTAAATCCTTATTTGATTTTAATAACCTAAGAGTAATTAGTTGGAAAAAATGAGAACCTGTATAATACCCGTCCAGACCGCGAAAAGTCTCTCAAGAAATTGAGAGACTTTTTTATTATACTTCTATTTGTCAGTTAGTTATGTGTTGTATATTGACTTTTCTTAATTTTTGTTGTGCAACATTTGTGCAACAATTTTAATAGCCTATTATTGATTGTCTTATTGTGGGTTTTACGTAATAAACGCAATATTTCTTACTTTATGGTAAACCGCAATTAGCTTTATTAAAAATTTGTATCTTTAGAAAGCTAAATAGTCCCTTATTTATCGAATTTTAATGACCGATGCTAATGTATCGGTTGGATGTATTATATCAATAGTGAAATATGAAAACAACAAGTATTAAGGGAGAGTTTACAAAATTCATTAAAAAATCTATGAGTTCTGAAAATCCTAGGTTTAGTGGTTGGTATTGTGGCATAACTAATAACGAAGAAAGAAGAAAAGCTCAACACAATTATGCTAGAGGTAATATAAAGTATTGGAAATCTACTAATGCTGGAACCATGAAAAAGGCTAATGAAGTTGAAAGATATTTTAGTGAAAAAGGAACAATAAACCTGCCAAGCCCAAATGGAGCTAAAGCTAGTTCAAAATGGGTTTATATTTTTAAACTACCTGTGATTGAGCAAATAGGACTTGGAGGTGCTTTAGATTCCGAATCATTATACAATCAAATATTTAAGGGTTAATTTTCTTAGCATATGTATTTATCTAAATTATATATAAATAACTATCGAGGGATTCAAGAAATGGAACTTAATTTCAACCGAAGTATTAATATACTGATTGGTGAGAATGGAAGTAACAAGTCTGCAGTTATTGACGCAATAAGATTGCTGTATAATATGGGTGAACCAATACGAGATATTTCTGTTGGTTTTTCTGATTTTCACGAGGGTGTCGAAAAAGATGGCGAAGGAAACATCACAATTTCAAAGGAAGATAAGATTACGATTATCTTTCAATTTAAAGGTCTTTCAGCTGCTCAAAGAGGTGCACTCTATGAGTATATGGTTATAGATGATGATACTAGTGAATATGCTCAAGTTACATTAACATACGAAGACAAGGGTGGGAAATATCCTATTTCATCCTATTATACTGGCAATGTTGAAGGTCAAAAAGCGGACTACAATACATTTTCTATTTTTCAACATTACTATTTGAGTGGCTTACGAGATAGTACGCGCGATTTATTGACCAATCGTGGAAACGTTTTAGGTCGTGTAATAAAAAGACGTGTAGAAAAAAATGAATCTGAAGCTGTCATTGAAGGCATAATGAAAACTGCAAATGATGAGCTTTTGGCGCAAGATGAGGTTTCTGAAACTCGTGATGGTGTAAATAATAATCTATCGGGTATATACCAACGATTTAAAGATAATCAAATAGGACTTCAAATTGAGCAGTCTAAAACCGAATATATTGTAAATGCTATAAAACCTTTTTTACCACACGACCGAGACAGTTTAGCTGGCGAAGGATTTTCATTACGGCAAAATAGTTTGGGGCAAAATAATCTCATTTATATTGCAACGGTACTTGGAGATATAAAAGACCAAATTGAAGAAAATAAAGTACCTCATTATGCTTTACTTATAGAAGAACCAGAAGCACACCTACATCCGCAACTTCAATTGAGTTTATATGGCTTTCTGCGAAATTCTAGCAAATCCAAAAATAGCCAGTTATTCATCACTACACATTCACCAACATTGACATCAAAAGTCCCGTTAAAGAATCTAATTTTATTGGACGGTAAGGCATTCCGTCTAAATAAACAGTTTCAAAATAGAGTTTTAGAAGAAATTGTGGAAAATACTGTTAAAAATAAAAAACTAACTGCTGTTAATTTTAGATTGAAAAGAAAGCAACTAGAGCGGTACATTGATGTCACGAAGTCCCAATTGCTATTTGCCAAAGCTGTTCTATTTGTTGAAGGCATTTCTGAAGAACTTCTGATTACAGCTTTTACGGCAATTAAAAAATATCGTTTAGAAGATTATAGAATTGAGCTTGTCAACATTGGCGGTACAAGTTTTTATCCGTTCATACATTTGTTTAATTCCAATCAGCTAGAGAAATCGATTAATAAGCCTATTTCTATCTTAACGGATAATGACAAATTTCCAGACTCAAAAAAGAAAGAATTTTCATTTAACAAGTTGCTCGATGAAGATTACAAAAAACTCAATGAGCTAGACGCTGAAATTAAGGCTGCAGAAGTTTCATCAAGAATACCAAATCTCACATCTGCTAAAAATGGAAAAGATACCATCGAAATCTTTTCTGCCGAAAAAACATTGGAATATGAATTAGCACTTGCCAATATACCGAAGACAAAAGAAGGCATTGAAAATAACTTTCTATTCAAATACATTAACAAAATAAAACCTGAAAAAGCTGAAGTTATACTCGGATATGTGGATGTAGTTATTGACGAGGAACTTACCGAAGAACAACAGAGTAAAGTTGCAATTCTTTTATGGAAGTCTTTTCCATCGAAAGGTGTTTTTTCTCAAAACTTCTCCCTTTACATTCTCAAAAATTTAAAACGTGCCCGAAAAGAATTTGTTATCCCAAAATATATACGTAAAAGTCTAAAACATTTGAAGGGATAAGATGAAGTTAGATATTACACAAGAATTACAAGATTATTTCGATGCTAAAGGGAAGGTGGTTTTAAATGCTTGTCCTGGTGGAGGAAAAACAACTGCGATTTCTCAAAAGATAATCAACCTAGAAGAAGAGTATAGAAGTACTTACGGCAATCATTCTGGAATAGCGTGTATATCGTTTACCAATGCAGCAAAAGATGAACTCAATCTAACGTACAACCAACTTTGTGGTAGAACGTTACAATATCCGCACCTCATAAGTACCATTGACAGCTTTATCAATACTTTCATAACGTTGCCTTTTTATTACCGTTTGGAAAGAAATTTTGCCAGACCTCAAATTTTGGAAAGTAATGAGCGATTAGATTTATTTTGGAAAACCAAATATAGAAACAAAAGTGGGAAGCTAGTTGATGGTCTTAAAAACCCTATGAATTCTTTTAAGGCAAAGACTAACAGAAGTATATATTATCAATACCAACCATCACAAATAAGGCTCGAACCAGATGGAAGCTATACTGTAAATGGGAATGCACCCTCCGAAGAAAAAGTAGATTTAGTGGTTTTTAAAAAATACTGTAAGTACATCAAAGGGTGGCAGTTTGAAAAGGGTCTTATTACTACTAATGATTCTGCATTCATTGCATTAAGACTCTTAAAGAAAAATCCGAGTATTGGTAAGTGGTTATCAAAGAGATTTCCGCATATAATTATTGACGAAGCACAAGATAATTCTTTAATGCAACATCAAATTTTTGAAGAACTAAACAATCAAGGATTAGCTAATATCGAATTTATTGGCGACCCGTATCAAAGTCTTTATGAATTTAGAGATGCCAACCCTCAATTATTTCTAGACAAGTATAAAAGAGAAGACTATTTAGGTTTAGATTTATCAAATAACAGAAGGTCGCCACAAAGCATTATAGACTGTTTCTCATTATTGCGACCAGAAGCTGAACGTACTATAAAAAGTGCTTGTGAAACAGACCCAAAAGAGCCTTTACTTGTATATAGATACAAAGCCGATGATAGGGGTAATATAATAAATCATTTTGAACAATATTGTAGTGATAAAGATTATAAAAAACTGAAGGTTGTTGTACGTGGTAATAGTGTAAGGAACAAAATGCTTGGTAGAGATGCACAACAGCGACCTTGGCACAATTCAATGGCTTACGATCTTATAACCGCTAAAATAGAATACGATGATAAGAATTTAAAAGACGCCATCAACATAGCAAGAAACATCGTAATCCGTTTGGAAAACCCAGATCTTTCTTTTGCTGAGTTTGGTCATTTACGAACGAAACTAAAAACTGACTTTCTATATAATGCTCACATAATTAAATTTGTTGAAGGATTGCCAGAGCTTTCGCATACGGTAGAGGGTTGGTCAAATTTATGTCCTGCTTACATTAAAAAAACTTTAAATCTTGATTTTGATATTGACTTTAGCATGAAAAAGACATCAAGGTATTTTGCTAAAACTACACGCATAGAACCTGTTTCTGATCACTTTAATCGAGTTGATATAGATAAAACCAGCTCGCTTACCACGGTTCATAAAGTTAAAGGAAAAACCTTAGATGCCATTCTAATTTTTTTCGATGAGAATAACCATATACAGAATATCAATTTTAGAGATTTAGAGCCTGAAAAAGATGGTTTTATAAGTGAAAAAAAACGCATTATATATGTAGCTATGTCAAGACCTAAGCATTTATTAGCAATGGCATTTCCTGAAAAGATTAGCGAAAATGAAATAAAAGAAAAACTCGGAAACAATGTGAAGATTATTGCAAGTCTTGAAAAAAATATTGATGCATAGATAGTTAGTATTATATAAATAGCGTGGTGTGACAAAATTAGAGAAATATATAAAGAAAAAAGGAGGTGTTTTATCAGGTGATTTAGCTCGCTATATAGAGAGAAATCAAGGTATATCAAATGCTGCTGCTCGTAAGCGTATTCAAAGATTAGCCAGTCCTATTCATAAATTGACTGGGCTGTTTTCAGACAAAAAGGCTTTTATTTATCACGCTGATAATTATCAAAATTCAGAATATTTCGAAGATTTAGTAGATGCATTTAAGTCTGATGGTAAGAGATGTTATAGCATAATTAATGCAATCAAATATCATCACGGATTAATTCCCGTAGATGAATTACCAAATTATTCTATGAGCCCTGTTAGATTGATATCAGGCCATATGAAGTTCTCTTCATTAATTGAGAAACTAAAAAAGCATAATT
>Ga0209223_10004034_pt1 | contig 13646 bp, 15 predicted proteins | sample COG_06_FD_184750 | JGI IMG/M metagenome (GOLD analysis project Ga0209223, IMG submission 184750) | Pelagic Microbial community sample from North Sea - COGITO 998_met_06 (SPAdes) (version 2) | ecosystem: Environmental > Aquatic > Marine > Neritic zone/Coastal water | place: Helgoland, sampling...
TCAGAAGTCGCACCATATCCTGTTAATTCAGCATATATGTTTGCACCTCTTGCTTTTGCATGTTCATATTCTTCAAGCACCAAAACACCACCACCACCTGCTATCACAAAGCCATCTCTAGTTTTATCATAAGCTCTTGAAGCAGTTTCAGGTGCATCATTGTATTTTGAAGACAATGCAGTCATAGCGTCAAACATTGCAGTCATAGCCCAGTGTAATTCTTCACTTCCACCTGCAAAAACAACATCTTGTTTCCCCATTTGAATTAGTTCACTTGCATGACCAATGCAATGTCCGCTAGTTGCACAAGCAGAACTCATTGTATAGTTCACACCTTTTATTTTAAAAGGTACAGCTAAGGTTGCAGAAGAGGTACTAGCCATTGTTCTTGGAACCACAAAAGGTCCCATTAATTTTGGAGTTTTAGCTCTTGTCTTATCAACTGATAAAACTACATTTTCAATTGAAGGTCCACCTGAACCCATAACAATTCCAGTCTTAATATTACTAACAACATTATCTTCTAATCCTGAGTCCTTAATAGCTTCTTTCATAGCAATATAATTATAAGCAGATCCTGATCCCATAAATCTAATTGTTTTTCTATCAACGTAATCTTGAAGATTTATCTTCGGCTTACCATGAATATGGCTTCTTAAATTATGTTCTTTATATTCTTCATGAAAAGAAATTCCTGATTTTGAATTTATAAGAGATTGGTGAACTTCTTCTTGGTTATTTCCTAAACAAGATACAATCCCCAAACCTGTAACAACTACTCTTCTCATTTTTTAAATAACCCAACTTTTAAATTTTCTGCAGAATAAATTTTCTTGTCATCAGCATATAACAAGCCATTAGCTAATCCAACTGATGTACCACCAGGTGACATAATTTTTTTCATATCAATTACATATGTTGCTTTTTTTACACTTTTCAAAACTTCACCAGTAAACTTTACGGTACTTACCCCTAAAGCTCTTCCCCTTCCAGGATTACCAAGCCACCCAAGATAAAATCCAACTAGTTGCCACATTGCATCTAGACCAAGACATCCTGGCATAACCGGGTCTTCTTTGAAATGGCAGTCAAAAAACCAAAGATCATCTTTGATATCTAACTCTGCTTTTATAACCCCTTTTTTGAATTCGCCGGCATTATCGTTGATTTCTGTTATTCTATCAAACATAAGCATTGGTGGAAGTGGTAATTTAGCATTTCCTGGACCAAAAAGTTCGCCATTTCCGCAGCTTATTAGGTCATCATATGTAAATGAGTTTTTTTTCATAAATTTAAGAACCTTTAATACTTGATTTATTAAGATTATAATATAGAAATAGTTTAGAACTATTATAAACAATAATGGATAATTTAAACATTTATACAGAAAAACTTAGACAATCTGGCCTAAGACCAACTAGACAGAGATTAAAAATCTGTGAAGTGCTCTTTTCTACTGAAAAAACTTTTCATTTTACAATAAATGATCTTACCAAAATTATTGAAGATAAATTAAGTGAAAAAATTTCATTGGCTACAGTTTACAATACTGTTCATGCTTTCGAAAAAAAAGGTTATTTAAAAGAAATTTCAATCAACAGTGATAAAAGCTACTTTGATACAAATGTAACTGAGCACCATCATTTTTTTGATGAAGATACAAGTGAATTAATTGATTGTAGGGCTGAAGATATTGATTCTATAAATGTAAAAAAAAATAATACGGGAAAAAAAATAAAATCAATTGAAGTACTAATTAAAGTTGCGAGTGATAATCAAAATCAAAATTAATTCAATATTTTCAATAACTTAACATTTACATTAAAACAATTCTAAACTGTTGACTTACACTTTAGAATGATTATATATATATCATAATCATTAAGGAGAAAAATATGTCATTAAAAGGTAGTAAAACAGAAGAAAATTTAAAAGACGCATTTGCAGGCGAGAGCCAAGCAAATAGACGTTATCTATATTTTGCACAAAAAGCAGATATCGAAGGTTACAACGATGTAGCATCTGTATTTAGATCTACAGCCGAAGGTGAAACAGGTCATGCACATGGACACCTTGAGTACCTAGAAGAAGTTGGTGATCCAGCTACAGGGCTTCCAATTGGTGAAACTAAAGCTAATTTAGCTTCAGCGGTACAAGGTGAAACACATGAATACACAGATATGTATCCAGGTATGGCAAAAACAGCTAGAGAAGAAGGCTTTTCAGAAATTGCTGATTGGTTTGAAACTTTAGCAAAAGCTGAAAAATCACACGCAGGAAAATTCCAAAAAACACTAGAATCTATTGCGTAAATAAGACTTAATTTATGGTGGGGAAGAACCCCACCATTAAATCCTAAAATTTTAAATATGAGTAAAGAAGGCGGCACAGAAGCTCCTATAAGACATCCAATAAATTTTGAGCATCCTGATTTTTTAGATCCAAAAAAATTAGATGACGAAATGAGAAGAGCATTTGATATTTGTCATGGATGTAGAAGATGTTTTAACTTATGTGACTCGTTTCCAAAATTATTTGACATGATAGACGAGTCAGAAAATGAGGATGTAGAAAGTTTAAAAAGTGAACAATTTGAACCTGTAGTAGATGCCTGCACACTATGTGACATGTGTTTTATGACCAAGTGTCCTTATGTTCCACCACATGATTTTGATTTAGATTTTCCACATTTGATGTTGAGATATAGAACGGCCCAAAAAAAATTAAATAAATTACCTATGGTGCCTGGAATCTTAGCTCAAATTGATAGAAATGCAAAAATAGGTGTAATGTTATCATCACTAATAAACTGGGCATCAAACATTAAAAATATATTTTTTAGAAAAATATTAGAATTAGTGGCTGGAATTGATATGAGGGTTAAGCTTCCAACTTATAATTCAGAAACTTTTACAAACTATTTTAAAAAAAATAATATTCCAACAAATAGTGAGGCTCCATCTAAAGATAGAAAAGTTGTAATTTATTCAACATGCTTTGTTAATTTTAATAAAAAAGATACAGGTGTGGCGGCTTTAAAAGTTTTAAAGAAAAATGGTGTTGAAGTCAAAGAGGCTTATCCAGGATGCTGTGGAATGCCTTACCTCGAGCAAGCAGACCTTCCAAAAGTTGTTGAACAAGCCAAGAAAGTATCTAAAGATTTATTGGAATGGGTAGATAAAGGTTATGAAATTATTACACTTACAGCCAGTTGTGGTTTAATGTTAAAATTTGAATGGCCATTATTATTGCCCAATGATGACAATATTAAAAGACTTTCAAAAAATACTAGTGATATAGATGAATATATCGTTGATATAGCTCAAAACGAAGGTCTAGCAGAAGGTTTACAAGAAATTGATGGTGGAGTGACAGTTCACAATGCTTGTCACGCTAGAGCACAAAATATGGGCATTAAGTCTAGAGATATGTTGAAATTTATTCCAAATATTAAAATGGATGTTGTTGAAAGATGTGCAGGTCATGGTGGAACTTTTGGAGTTATGAAGGAAACACACGATCTTGCAATAAAAGTTGGAACACCAACAGCGAGACAGATTAAAAATAAAAATAATAAATATATGGCTTCTGATTGTCCTTTAGCAGGTAAACATTTAAAACAATTAGAGACAGATACAAACATAGCTAACGATGAGGCACTACACCCCATCGAATTAATGGCAAAAAGTTATAGGTTATAATTATGAGCAAAGAAAAAAAACAAATTGAAAAAGAAGATTTAATTCCTGCAGACATTTATGCAAAAAATAGGAAACAAATTAGAAAAGACCTTGTTCAATTTAAAAAAAATAGAAGAATAGCTCTTGGGCCTTATGCAACTTTTTATTTTGAAAGTTTTGAAACTATGGTGGCACAAGTTCAAGAAATGCTACATATTGAAAAAGGTGGTGATGAACAATTAAAAGATGAATTAATAGCTTACAACCCTTTGGTTCCAAATGGTAAAGAGCTTACGGCAACGCTGATGTTTGAAATTGATAACCCTCTTTCTAGAGGTGCATTTTTAGGAAAAGTCGGTGGGATAGAAGAAAAAATCTTTATGAAGATTGATAATGATGAAGTTAAAGCAGTACCAGAAGCAGATGTGGATAGGACATCAGAAGATGGAAAAGCTTCTTCAGTACAATTTATTCATTTTAAACTTAACGATGATCAAATCAAAAAATTTAAATTAGGCAATACAAATATTGAACTCGGAATTGATCATAGAGAATATGCTCATACTACAAAATTAACAGAAGATAACGTTAAATCATTATCGGCAGATTTTATTTAGTAGATCCCCAGATATTTTCATTCTTAATCCAACCAGTATAGTTCTCAGTTTTAACATTACACCAATTATTTAGACATTTTTTTATTATTAACAATCTTCCCTTTTCTAATCTTGCGATAGGTTCAGAAAAATTAGAATTTTTTTTGTATAAAATTTTATTTTCTAGAATAATGATAGAATTTGATGGTTTTAACTGACTCCAGTGTATCCACCCACTATTATTTTTTAAATCAACTATTCTTCTCCAATTTTCTTTTTTATCGATTTGTTTTATAGGAAGATTTTTTTTTTTATAAATAAACTTAATTTTAGATTCAAAACTTGGCCCATATCTAACATTCACTTTACTTTTTTTTAAAGATAAAAATTTCTCATCAGCATTAAGAAATTGTATATTTAAAACTGATAGGAAAAAAAATAAAATTATAATTTTTTTTTTCATTTACAAACACAATTTTTTCTTTTTTTTAACTTAACTTTTCTAAAATTTAAATGAAGCAAATCTAAAATAAATATATTTCCATCTATTCCTACTCCAATATTTAATATTTTTTTTAATACTTCATTCGCTTGCATAGTTCCTATAATTCCAGCAGTGGTCCCAAGAATGCCATCTGTCTCACAGTTGATCAGATCGTCAGAAATTTCAGATTCTTGAAAAAAACATCTTAAACATGGAATTTTTTTATTTTTAAAGTTAAAGGTGAATATATGTCCATCAAACTTACTAATTGCACCGGTTATAAGAATCTTTTTATAATTTAAACAAAAATCATTTAATAAAAATTTTGTCCTAAAATTATCTGATCCATCAACTATATAATCATAGTTATTTATAATTTTCCTAAAATTTTTATTATTTAATCTAATTTTATAAGTATTAACTTTGGTATTAGGATTTATTTTTTTAATTTGATCTTTTGATGCGTTGACTTTATATTTTCCAATATCGGATGAGCTATAAAGGCTTTGTCTATGTAAATTAGAAAGACTTACTCTATCATTATCAACGATTCCTAATATTCCAACGCCAGCTCTTGAAAGAAATTCTGCAACTGGACATCCAAGACCACCGGCACCAATAATTAAAACTTTAGAAGATAAAATTTTTTTTTGGCCTAAAACACCAATATCTTTAAGTACTATTTGTCTCGAAAATCGTTCAATTATTTTTTTATTAAGCTGACCTGTCATTTGCCAGTTGAACCAAATCCACCCTTACCTCTTAAAGTATCTGGTAAATTATCTACTTCCTCAAACTCCACCTTAACAACAGGAGTTAAGATCATCTGTGCCACTCTATCCTTGTTATTAATTATAAATTCTTCTTTTCCATGGTTAAAAAGAATAATTTTAATTTCACCTCTATAATCACTATCAATAGTTCCTGGGGTATTTAAAACAGTTATATTATTTTTTACTGCAAGGCCTGAACGCGGGCGAATTTGTACCTCATAATCCTCTGAAAACGCCACAGAAAGCCCTGTCGGTACTAAATGTGAGCTATTAGGCTCTATTTTAATTGGCTCTTCTATAAAAGCCATAAGGTCCATACCAGAAGCACCACTTGTTTTATAATTAGGAAGTTCAACACCAGGGTTTAATTTTTTTATTAATACTCTTGCCATTAAATTTTAATTTAATTGTTTAACTACTCTATCTGTTATTTCTTCTGAAATTGCAGATTTCTTTTTTATAACAAGTTTTTCATTTTTTATTTCTTTATCTCTATAAAAAATTGAAACTTCATTAAAATCAGAGTCAAACCCAATAGAGTTATTGGATATATCATTTGCTATTATCCAATCACAATTTTTTTCAATTAATTTTTTTTGTGCATTCTCATGAATGTCATTTGTCTCAGCTGCAAATCCAATCACTAATTTTGGTCTAAGAGAATTATGTTTTGATATATAATCTAAAATATCAATATTTTTTTCAAGTTCTAAATTTAAGTGATTATGTTTTTTAATTTTTTCATTTTTCATTTCTTTTACCTTAAAGTCTGCAACAGCAGCTGAAAAAATCGCTACATCGACAGGCAAACATTCTTTTGTTGCTTTAAGCATTTCATTCGCTGTTTTAACTTTAATTAAATTTATACCACTATCTACTTGTAGGTTTGTAGGTCCGGAAATTAGAGTTGTTTGAAATCCTCTTTTTGCCAATGACTTCGCTAAAGCATACCCTTGCTTTCCAGATGATTTATTTGTTATAAATCTAACAGGATCAATGTGCTCTTGAGTTGGTCCTGCAGTAACTAGAGCTTTTAATTTTTGATTTTTATTTAATTTACTAAAGTAAGTTTCAATTATTTGAAAAATATCTTTTGGATCAGTCATTTTTCCTTCACCAAATTCTCCACAAGCCATATCTCCGATTTCAGGGCCAATTATTCTATATCCATAAGATTTTAATTTATTCAGATTTTGTTTAGTTGAGGGGTGCTCCCACATTCTAACATTCATAGCAGGTGTCAAAAAAATATCTTTGTCAGATGCAAGAATCACAGTGGAAGCTAAGTCATCTGAAGAACCTGTGCTTAATTTTGAGATAGTATTTGCCGTAGCAGGAGCAACAAGAATTACATCTGCCCATCTAGACAGCGATATATGGTCCATTTCAGCTTCATTTTCAGTATTAAATAAATCTTCATAAACTTTTTCTTGAGAAAGTGAGGTCACTGATAAAGGCGTTACAAATTCTTTAGCACTTTTAGTAAGAATAGTTTTAACTTCTGCACTTTGTTTTTTTAATAGTCTAATAAGTTCCAAGCTCTTATATGCAGATATACCACCACATATTATTAGAAGTATTTTTTTTTGAAATAAATTGTTCATCGGCCAAATTAAAATACTAATAGGCCAAAAATTACAAGCAATAATAATCCAACAATAGATTGGTTTCTAAAGGCAATCATTTCAGATTTCTTTTCATTTAGAGCCGTATAGGAGTTTGAATTTTGAGGTATTTGTCCGCTTGCTAAAAATGTAAGTGCTTGATTAGCTTTATCCATAATCTCTGGAAAATCTGGTAATCTTTTAATTACTTCAGTGGTACTTTTTAAGCCTTCACTTAGAGTATTGATGGGGTCTTTATTTTCTCTTAACCAACTTTCTAAAACTGGTTTTGATGTTTCCCAAATATTTGTATTTGGATTAAGTTTTCTTGCAACTCCCTCAACAACAACCATAGTTTTTTGCAACATCAATAATTGAGGTTGAGTTTGCATATTAAATTTTTCAGTAACATCAAAAAGTTGTTTTAATAATTTTCCACCAGAAATGTCTTTAACAGATTGACCAAAAATTGGCTCACCAATTGAGCGTAATGCCTGAGCAAGGTCATCAACTGGTACATCCTTAGGGACAAGTCCAGCAACCAAGTGTACCTCAGCAACTTTTTTATAATCTCTCTGAATAAAACCAAATAAAATTTCTGCTAAAAATCTTTTGCTTAAGTCATCCAATCTACCCATAATACCAAAGTCTATTGGCACGATTTGTCCACTATTATCAATAAATATATTACCTTGATGCATATCTGCATGAAAAAAACCATCTCTAACAGCGTGTCTTAGAAAATGTTGAATAATGTCAGAAGCAATTCTTTTAGTATTAATATTTCGTTTTTGTAAATCTTCAGTTTCACGTATAGAAACACCATCAACCCAATCAAGCGTCATTACATTTTCACTTGTAAAATTCCAATAAATAGCAGGAACTTTAAAACCTGCATCATTTTTTGTATTTTCAGCATATTCACTTGCAGCAGCAGCCTCAAATCTTAAGTCCATTTCTAGATTAGTTATTTCCTTTAGTAGAAAAACAACTTCAATCAATTTTAATCTTTTTGTTTTTTTTACAAATGACTCAATAAAAAAAGCAAAAAGCATTAATGCATCTATTTCTTCATTAAATATTTTTTTTATTTCAGGCCTTAAGATTTTAATAGCCACATCTTTTATTGTCCCATTATCATTTATTTTAGCTTTATGAACTTGAGCTATTGACGCTGCAGCTACTGGCTCACTTAAATCTATTATTGTATTAAAAGTTTCCTCACCCAAATCTTTTTTAATGATTGTTTTCGCTTCGGATAAGGAAAAAGGAGGAAGTCTGTCTTGTAAACCTTCTAATTGTTTAGCTAATTCATCACCAATTATATCTGGTCTTGTAACTAAAAATTGACCCAATTTAATGAATGTTGTCCCCATTGACTGTAATGATTCAGAAAGTCTTTCACCTTCAGTGACATCTAAATTATTTTTTTTTGAATTAGAAAAAGAAAATGAAAGTATTTGAAATAGAATTTTAATAGTTAAAGGTGGTTTTTTAAATTTAGAAACAATATTCAGGGTATCAGATTTAGCTAATTTTCTTCCTAATTTAAATAATGTAAATAGTTTTTTAAGCATTATACTTTCCATCCTGAGTGAATTGCTACAATTCCACCTGAAAGGTTTCTGTAACTACAATTTTCAAATTTATTTACTTTCATTAGGTCTATTAATTCTTCTTGATTAATAAAATCTTCTATGCTTTTAACTAAATATTCATAAGGTTTTTTTTGACCAGCTACTACTTTTCCGATTATTGGGATAAGTTTTGAGTAATTTTTATAGATAAAGTCCAAACTTGAATTTTGAATTTTTGAAAATTCTAAACACAAGTAACGGCCACCTGGTTTTAAAACACGATAGGCTTCTGAAAGAGATTTATTAAGATCCTTAGTATTTCGTAAGCCAAAACTAATAGTATAATAGTCACAAGAATTATCTTTAACAGGTAATTTTTCTGCTGGAGCAACTATCCAGTTAATATTTTTATAATTAGTTAGTTTTGTTTTACCTTTGCCAATCATTCCTTTATTAGGGTCTACACAAAAAATATTACTATCTTTACTGGTTAAGTCTAAAAAAAGTTTACCTAGATCTCCAGTACCACAGGCAACATCAATTAAAATTTTATCCTTTGAAGGATTCATCCAACTCATTAAATCTCTTTTCCAAATTCTATGAACACCTAGAGACATGAAATCGTTCATTAAATCATATTTGTTATAGACATTATTAAAGACATTTTGAACAAGTCCTTTTTTATTTTGGAGATATTGTTGCATGTTAAATTTATTATTTATTGATAATATAACGACAAATGCCAGAATTACCAGAAGTAGAAATAGTTAAACAATCATTATCTAAAAAAATACAACAAAAAAAAATCAAGAAGGTAATAATTAAAAATAGAAATTTAAGGTTTAAAATTCCTTTAAAATTTGAAAAATTATTACAAAAAAAAATTATTAAAAAAGTTACTAGGTTTTCTAAATATTTAATTTTAAATTTTTCTGATGGTTCATTTTGTTTAATTCATTTAGGAATGTCAGGAACTATTCATTTAATTAAAAAAAATAGTTTAAATAAATTCACTAATGTTAGTTTTTATAATTCGCCAACTTTGCCAAAAAAACATAATCATGTTGAAATACAATTTCAAGATTTAAAAGTTGTCTATAATGATCCTAGAAGGTTTGGCTTTTTTAAATTTATAAATAATAAGCAAGAGCTTATAAACAGATTTAGTCATTTAGGACCAGAACCATTTTTTAAAAGTTTTAATTTAAATTATTTATTGGAATATTTTTTTAATAAAAAAAAGGATATAAAAAGCTTTTTAATAGATCAAAAATTTGTATCTGGGATTGGAAATATCTATGCAAGTGAAATTTTATTTTTAAGTAAAATTAATCCAAAAAAATTTGCAATGAGATTATCAAAAGAAGATTGTAAAAAAATTATTTTTTTTTCAAAAAATGTACTTAGTAAGGCCATTGAAAGAGGTGGCTCAAGTATTCGTGATTTTAAAAATACTTCTGGTAAAACAGGAAATTTTCAAAAGGAATTAAAAGTTTATCAAAGAGAAAATCTAGATTGTTTAAGAAGCAAATGTACTGGCAAAATAAAGAAAGTATTTATATCAAACAGATCAACTTTCTTTTGTAATATTTGTCAAAAATAAGCAATTATTCTATTGACCAGTATAAATTCTCAAGCTATACAACTGCGCTTATGGCAAACACTAAATCAGCAATCAAAAGAATTAGAAGAATTGCAACCCAAACACTAGTCAATAAGGCTCGTAGAAGCAAATATAGAAATGCTATAAAAAAAATGAATATAATTATTGAAGAGAAGAAAAAAGACGATGCTTTGAAGTTCTTACCTAAGTTGAATTCTGAATTAATGAAAGTTGCAAAGACTGGAATTATTAAAAAAGCTAATGCTTCAAGAAATATTTCAAGGATTACTAAAAAGATTTCAGCTTTATAAAAACCACCTGCAGTTGTTGAAGAATTTCAACCAAGAATACTTACACTAAATAAGATTTTTTTTTATTTAAGAACACCATATCTAGATTTAGTAAAGTTTGTAATTTGTAAACCATACACTCACAGATATATAATTTGTAAAACAAATTATATATTTAATTGGTATTGTGACAAAAATATTGTTCAGAATAAAAACAGATCATCTTCAAAAATAATTATTCGCGTTAAAAATGATTCGCCTACAGATTTTATTTATTTTTCATTTCACAAACTTTTTTATTGTATAATTTCTATTTTGCTTCTAACTAACTTTATTCCTACAAATTTATGTCTATCAACAATACAACACAAAATTTAAAAAACTCTTCGTCCGAATCTTTAGATTGGAACCTTGTTCAAAAAGACATGAAAAGTAAACTAGGAAGTGATATATATGAAAGTTGGCTTAGAAAAATAGACTTTGTCGAAGAGATGAGTAATTATGTTTTACTCTCTGTTTCAACAAGATTTATAAGAGATTGGATTACCTCAAGATATTTGGATCAAATTTTACAAATTATCAAAGTATATAAAAAAGACCTAACAAGGATTGAATTTAAAATTATTGAAAAAAATTATGATAATAATGATGCTGTCGATAATATTAAATCAAATGAAAATATATCGTTTATTAAAGATACTTATTTGCAATACAATAGAATCGACCCCAACAAAAGATTTGATAATTTTATAACTGGAACTAGCAATAAACTAGCATACGAAGCATCTCAAAAAGTTTCAGAAAATATTTCTCATTATAACCCACTTTATATTTATGGAGGTGTTGGAATGGGAAAGACTCATTTATTAAATTCAATTGGTCTTTCATTAAAAGAAAAGAATAAAGTTATGTTTATTTCAGCTGAAAGATTTATGTATCAGTTCGTTAAGTCTATTAAATCTAATGAAATGGTAAAATTTAAAGAATATTTTAGAAATACAGACATATTGTTAATAGACGATATCCAATTCATGAATGGAAAGGAAGCAATGCAAGAAGAGTTTTTTCACACTTTCAATGCTTTACTTGATAAAGGTTCTCAAATCATAATTTCTGCTGATAGAGCACCAAACAAATTATCTAGAATTCAAGATAGAATTAAATCAAGATTCGCAGGAGGCTTAGTTATTGACATTCAAAAACCAGATTATGAACTTAGAAGTAAAATTGTTAAGCAAAAAACTGAAGAACTAAATGTTTTTTACTCTAATCAAGTAAATGTTTCTGAAGAAATACAAAAATTTATTAGCACAGAGATTACTACTAGTACCAGAGAATTAGTTGGTGCAGTTAATAGAGTCGTTTCTTTTTCTAGAATATACAATAAGACTCCAAATTTATCTGAAGTTAAAGTTGTTTTAAAAGATTTATTAAACATAGGAGAAAACAAAGTAACAATTGATTTAATCCAATCTACTGTTTGTAAATTTTTTAAAATAAGCAAAAATGAGATGCTTTCAGCACGAAGATCAAGGTATCTTGTTAGACCAAGACAGACAGCAATTTATTTAACCAAAATACTAACTTCTAAATCTTTACCAGAAATAGGCAGAGAATTTTCTAATCGGGATCATACAACAATTATACATTCTGTTAAAACAATTGAAAAATTGAAGGAAAAAGATCAAGAAATGACTAACAATATTAATAACTTAAAAAATCAAATATTGTATACTAAAGAAAATGAAATTTAACGTTAATCAACAAGATTTACAGCAAGCACTTAATTATTGCCAAGGTGTAATAGAAAAAAGAAGTACTCTTCCAATTTTATCAAACGTTTTATTGAACGTTAGTAATTCTAATTTAACAATTACGGCAACAGACTTGGACTTAATATTTATCCACAAAATTAATAATGTTGAAGTTCTTGAAGAAGGAAAAACAACCACTACCTCATCAATTATGTACGATATTATAAGAAAGTTTTCTTCAGGAAAAAAAATTAACTTATCTTTGACCGATGTAAGTAAACTTCAAGTGGAGTCTGAAAAGTCTGTTTTTAACTTAAATTGTATTAGTGCATCTGAATTTCCTCTAACAGACGAAAACTTTAATAAAAATGAGTTTTCTATAAAGTCAAAGCAACTATTAAAGTTACTAAATAAATGTAAATTCTCAGTTTCCAATGATGAAACAAGACACTATTTGAGTGGGATTTTTTTGCACCAGACTGAAACAGAAGATAAAAATTTTTTAACTGCAGCAGCCACAGATAGTCACAGAATGTCTATATCTAAAATAAGGTTAGATCAGAAAGTAGATTTCGACCCAATTATACTACCTAAAAAAACTATATTTCAGTTGTGCTCTCTATTAGAAAGCTATGATGGAGAAGTTAAAGTTTCAAATATTAAATCTAAAATTAAATTTGAATTAAATAATAGTATTTTAATTTCAAAATTAATTGATGGTAAATTTCCTAATTATATTCAGGTAATACCAAAAAATAATCAAAAAAAATTAGAATTAGACCTAAAACTGTTTTTGGATTCTGTTGATAGAGTTGCATCAGTTTCACTAGATAAAAAAGATGGTGTCAAATTTAACTTGTCAAAAGACGTTTTGAATTTATCAGTTAACAATACCAATAGTGGTGATGGAAAGGAAAGCATGAGCGTAAAATTCGATCATGACTTAGAAATTAGTTTTAACTCTAGATATTTGATTGATGTTGCCTCACAGCTTAACGGTGAGAAAATTGAAATATTTTTTAATGATACTGGGTCTCCAGCATTAATTAAAGATCCAGCTGATTTTGATAGTATATTTGTTGTAATGCCTATGAAGGGCTAATTTAAACTGTCTAGTTCAGAGTAAATAACATTTTCCAATTTTTTTAAAAAAACTTCTTTTTTTAGTCCTGGTTCAATGGGTTTTAAAATTGAAATTATTAAAGTTGTATTAGCTTGTTTAGCACCGTGTTTTGGCCATGTGTGACCAGAATTAATTGCTATTGGTTGACATGAAATTTTTAAC
>Ga0209223_10004040_pt1 | contig 13636 bp, 10 predicted proteins | sample COG_06_FD_184750 | JGI IMG/M metagenome (GOLD analysis project Ga0209223, IMG submission 184750) | Pelagic Microbial community sample from North Sea - COGITO 998_met_06 (SPAdes) (version 2) | ecosystem: Environmental > Aquatic > Marine > Neritic zone/Coastal water | place: Helgoland, sampling...
TCGAAGATCTTCTGTATCAGAATATCGTCCCCGCCGGTGGGCAGACAGATGCACAGTCACAAACTCCTACGGGGTTAATGCTTGGCACAGGTACTCGTGTTCTGGCGACTGAAAAGCTTCATGGCCAAGGCAACATTATTACCACTGAAAATGCCTTAGATATTGCTGTAACCGGTGAGGGCTACTTATCGGTTCAGCAAGCGGACGGCACTCTTGCCTACACTCGAGATGGTTCCATGAAGTTGGACGCTCAGGGTCAGTTGGTGACATCAGGTGGTGAGGCCATTGTTCCTGCTATACAGATTCCTGAAAACGCAACAAGCGTAACAATAGGTCGTGATGGAACAGTCACAGCTGAACTTGCCAATGGAGGTGGTGCAGCTCAGATAGGTCAGATCCAGTTATCTTTATTTATTAATAATTCAGGCCTTCAGCCGGTGGGTCGAAACTTGCTTAAACCCACGGAAGCCAGTGGTGATGCAATCGTCAATATACCTGGCGAAGGTGGCACAGGAATGTTGATGCAGGGATCCCTAGAGGCTTCAAATGTAAACGTTGTCGAAGAGATGGTGAACATGATTGAAACTCAGCGCGCTTATGAAGTTAACTCCAAAGCGATCTCAGCGGCAGATGGAATGTTACGTTTCTTGAATAACAATTTATAAGGATATTCTGATGACTGCTTTGAGAGCTTTTATACCTTTAGCCACCGTTTGCTTGCTTAGCGCTTGTGCTGCGCAACCAAAAATGATGCCGACTGCTGAATTCTCCCCGATTCAACCCATACCTGCCAAGCCAAATCGGCAGGTGACCGGTGCGATCTTTACAAATGGTAGAGACCTTTTTGGCGATTTACGCAGCTATCAGGCAGCAGACATTCAGGTGGGTGACCTAGTCACGGTCCTGTTAAATGAAACGACTCAGGCCTCTCGAACATCTGGTTTAACCACTAGTCGTACAACAACCAATGACGCCATTGGCCTAAATCAGAAAAATTCCATTGTCGACAAAATAGGCTTTGGTGAAGGGTTCTTCGCCGGAGTTAAAACTGACGGCGCAACGATAAGTAGTGATGGTAACGGAACGGCGGGACAGGCTGCGAGCCTAACAGGATCTATTTCAGCAATGGTTGTTGAAATATTGGCGAATGGCAACTTGGTGATTGTTGGAGAGAAACAACTAGCGCTGACAGAGGGAAGCGAGTTTATTCAGGTCAAAGGCATTATAAGGCCTGCCGATATTCAGCCAGACAACACAATCTTATCCCAGCGAATTGCACACGCACAGATTTCGTATCGCGGGACCGGCGAGCTCGCCTCAGCCTCCAAAACATCTTGGGGCAATGGCCTGCTACTAAAATTCTGGCCATTTTAAAAAGACTTGAGAAGATACTATGTTAAAACTTAAATTTATTTTACTTCTAGTGGCCGCGATGGTCGTGACGCCAGGTCATGCAGATCGAATAAAGGATCTCACAGATGTCGCAGGTGTTCGATCGAACCAGCTAGTGGGTTTTGGTCTTGTATCCGGCTTAAGTCAAACGGGTGATGGCAAAGATCTTCCCTTAACTGCACAGGCATTAAAAACATTACTTTCAGGCATGGGTGTAAGTGTAGATGGGCCAGTGACAGATTTTGATCTTGGTGATCAGATGGCAACTCTGGCGGCCCAAAATGCAAAAAAAGAGGTTAAGGTTGAAAACTTAGCTGCAGTCATGGTGACAGCAGAGATCCCTCCATTTGCTAAGCCAGGGCAGCGTATTGATATCAATGTTTCAGCTATAGGTGTTGCCGAATCTCTACGAGGAGGGACACTAATTATGACCCAGCTTCGCGGGATTGACGGAGAGACCTATGCCATTGCACAAGGGCCTCTAACCGTAACAGGTGTGTTCTCAGATGCTGCCGGCAGCAGTGTACAAATAGGTGTGCCCACCTCCGGACGCATCCCAAATGGGGCGACCGTTGAGCGAATGATTGATACACCGTTTAACACCTCAGAACATATAGTACTCAATATTCGCGAAGCAGACTTTTCAACCTCTACCGCTATTACTGAGGCGATCAATGTCGCGTTTGGAGCAGGAACAGCCAAGGCTATTGACGGTGTGTCTGTTGCTGTCGCTGCTCCCATAGACTCATCTCAACGAGTTACCTTTCTCAGTATGATTGAGAATTTGGATGTTGCTCCAGGAGAGCCACCAGCGCGGGTTGTTATTAATTCACGAACAGGAACCGCTGTAATTAATCGTAACGTTAAGGTAACAGCCGTTGCTGTAACCCACGGAACTATTTCAGTAAGTATCTCTGCGACAAATGAGGTCAGCCAGCCAGGGCCATTCGCTGAAGGGGAAACCGTTGGCGTTCAAAACGCGGATATCGAGGTAGCTGAAGCAAATAATCCAATGTTCTTGTTTCAACCCGGTGTTGATTTAAGAGAGATTGTTGATGCGGTCAATCAGGTCGGTGCGTCCCCATCGTCCTTGATAGCAATTTTAGAGGCTTTAAAAACATCAGGCAGCCTACGCGCCGAGTTGGTGGTGATCTAAATGCAAGATATAGCCCTCACAGCAAAAAGCCACCTTGATTTTTCAGGTCTTGGTGAGCTCAAAGCTAAAGCTCAACAAAACCAGCAGGGTGCTGCCGAAGAGGTTGGCCGCCAGTTTGAGGCGATGTTTGTGCAGATGATCTTTAAGTCAATGCGTGAAGCTAACCAAACAATGAAGAGCGACCTTATGAGCTCATCAAATGCAGACACGTTTGAGCAAATGTACCACGACGAACTATCTCAAGTGATGGCTCAAAAAGGCGTTTTTGGTCTGGGAGATTGGCTAGTAGATCAGGTCAACGGCCAGCCCAATGCCGCCAAGGCGGTGAAGGCTTATGAGCAGGATTCATTGCCTTCGATCCCTCTTAATAGAATTGATAGTGCCAAGGATCATAGGCTTCCTCTACCAGATGGTAGGGTAACAAGGAGAGACCATAATGGTTGATATCTTATCTATCGGAGCCGGTGCAACACAGTTATATCGCTCTGCATTAACAACTGTGAGTAACAATATCGCCAATATGAATACCGAGGGGTATACCCGACAGGTGACTGACAGCGAGCAAAGCATGCCCGTGCAGTTAGGTGGTATGTACTTTGGAAATGGTTCTCATCTTGGCAATATAACAAGAGCATTTAGTGAATTTAATGAAGGCAATCTACGCAATAGTAGCAGTGAGCTTAGTACCCAAGACCCACTCATCAAGTATGCAGATCGGATTGTCGACCTCATGGGCTCAGGAACCTCTAGCTTAAGCAGTGCTCTGGATCAATTTTTTACCGCCGCCAGTAACCTAAGTTCTGATCCAGCATCAAGACCGCTGCGAAATTTGTTTTTACGCGATGCAGATGGTTTAGCCATTCGCTTTCGTGAATTATCTGGACAACTCAGTAATATCGAGCAAGAAACACAGGCCGAGATAAATTCAAAACTGACCACTCTCAATGAGCTGGGTAAGCAGCTAGTGACAGTAAATGAGCAGTTGGCAAAAAAGGCGACCCTCAACGGACAGCCGCCAGACCTGTTGGACAAGCGGGATGGTATTTTGAGAGACATGGCTGAAATTGCAAAAATTCATGTTAAGCAGACTGCCTCTGGCACTGTTGAGGTGAAACTTGACGATCAAAACGGCACCACAGTGGTGGACGTGAGCAGGGCAACTGTTTTTAGTGCAACGTTTGATGCTGACCAACCGGGGCAGGTTGAAATACTAGCCAATGTTTACGGTGTAGCTAGTCCTACAAGTTCTGTTACTGGTGGTACACTTGGCGGATTAATGAACTTTCAAAGCCAAGTACTAGCGCCAGCGGTGACGGGATTAAACGAGTTGGCAGTAATGACCGCCACAGAAATTAATGCGCTTCAGACCACAGGTGTAGATGCCAACGGCGAGCGCGGCACGACACTGTTTGATGAAGGTGTCGCAACAGCAGGGGCCGCAGGGTTTACTTTATTACAATCTGACCCCGACAAGGTTGCTGCAGCGGGGCTGTTACAGATTTCACCTAACGCAACAAACAGTGGTGGTGCCATCTTGGATTACAACCAAATCGCGGCTGGCACACCAACGCCTGGGTTTACTCTGAATTACTCCGCAGCAGATGGTTATAACATTGACGGTACAGCGGTTGCAGTGGATGCGAATGGCAATTTCACCCATGAGGGTATCAGCTACGCCTTTACCGGTATACCAGCAGATGGAGATAGTTTTACCGTTGGATTAAACACCTCAGGCTTGGGTGATAACCGAAACATGCTGTTAATGGCCCGTTTGCAAGATAAGGCCACCTACGCAGATGGAAGAACCATGGGTGAGGGTTACCTTGATTTGGTTCGCAAAGCAGGCAACACCTCGGCATTGGCAAAGATCTCGCAAGACGCACTGCAGGCAGTGCATGACCAAGCAGTGGTCGAAAAAGATAAATTATCTGGGGTAAGTTTGGATCAGGAGGCAGCTGATTTGATTCGGTTCCAGCAGGCCTACCAGGCATCTGCTCAAATTATTCAAACCTCAACCAAGATGTTTGATTCCATTCTTGGTATTCGGTAAAGGGACTGAGACATGAAAATTTCAACCTCACAATTATTTGACGCCTCCATTGCACAGATGAACCGACAGCAATCCAATGTGGCGGAAATGCAAGCAAAGCTCGCAACTGGAAAAAGTCTTGTTAAACCCAGTGATGATGCTGAAAAAGCCGCATTGATTCAGCGCTTAAATTCGGCCATGCAGCGCCAAGACGTTTTCGATTTGAGCTTAGATCGTGCTGAGAGTCGATTGCGAACAGAAGAATCTGCCCTTATGGGCGTGGAAGATATGCTTCAGCGTATTCGGGAGCTCGCTATTCAGGGTAGTAACGATACCTTAAGTAATGCAGATCGAACCATTATCGCTAAAGAAGTAACGAGCTTGCGTGATGGCCTATTTAGTCTGGCTAATACTCAAGATGAGAGTGGTAACTATATTTTTTCTGGTACAAAAGTAAAAACTCCAGCGTTTTCTCGCGATGCAGATGGCGCGATGACTTATGAGGGTGACCAAAACCGAACTTCTGTCGATATATCTGAGTATAGGCAGGTCAGCGTTAACCGGCCGGGCGATGAGATTTTTAGTTCAGTATCTCGAACAAATGACGATGGCGATTCAATGAACATTGGCTTTTTTAAAGTGATTGACGATTTTACTAATGCCTTGGAAGCGAATAGTGGCGCCAACATAGCTCAGGGCTTAGATGAGATCTCTAATTTAACTGACGATATGGCCCTCTCATTGGCTGACTTGGGTAGCCGCATGAACACAGTAGATAATCAAAGAGATATTTTAGCGGACACAAAACTGCGGTATCAGGAGCTCCTTTCTAATGCAGAAGATCTTGACTATGCCACTGCGGTGACAAAGTTATCGGCTCAAATGCTTTCTTTAGAAGCAGCCCAGGCGAGTTTTGCAAAAATCTCACAATTAAATCTGTTCAACTATTTAAGATAGAGCAAGACAATGACTGAAGCTGCTAACGTTACTAATTCGGTATTAACTACTCTCGACATTGGCTCTGGTATTAACTCTACCAAGTTAGCTCAAGATCTAACGGATGCAGTGAAGATTCCGCAAAAAAATGCTATTCAAGCCAAGATTGATGGGTCTGAGGCATCAATTTCAGCATATGGAATTGTTAAGTTAGGAATTGATGCTCTAAAGGCCTCCTTTGAGAAATTAAATGATGCCAATGAACTCGCCACGAGCACTGGAACCACTTCGGATGCAACAAAAATGAAGTTCTCCTCTGTAGCTGGAAGTGCAGTTGCAGGAGCATATGACTTTACCATTACTCAATTGGCCCAGAATCAAAGAAATACATCAGACCAATATACCTCTATGACTCAGTCGCTCAACAGTGGTTCATCGTTTGATATTTCTATGGCAGTTGGTACGACTAAGTCAGCAGTAGCTGCGATATATAACGCTACAGCTACCACATCCGAAACCACAACACTAGTCGTGGGAGATGGAACGAATACAGTAAGCGTAGAAAGCGCGACCTACAACAACATTACGGATCAAGTGACTGCGATCCAGGGGGCAACGGGTTATGGTAACTTACTATTTACCGTCCATGTAAATTCCGATGGAGATGGTATTGAGTTTAGATACAAAGCGGCAGGCTCCGTTGCCTCTACGCCCACTTTTACTGGAACTGGAAGTAATCATACAATCACCAATCCAACGGTTGGGGTCAGCGTTCCCACTGCTGTGTCAGGAGTAGCCGCAGAGTATAACGTTACGGGGACGACAGCAGAAACAACTACACTTGTAGTTGGTGATGGTAATACGACGGTGTCGATAGCTAGTGCAAGTTATGCAAATATTGCTGCTCAGGTTTCAGCGATTCAATCCGGGGCAGGTTATGATAATTTGAAATTTACTGTCGCCGCTAATGATGCAAATAATGGATTTAAATTTACTTACAAATCCACAGGAGCTGTCACATCTGCACCAACCTTAACTGGTTCAGGTAGTAGTCATACTGTTAGTACCACCACGGCAGGGGTTACGGCTGTCAATGCAGCGGCGATCACGACGATTAATGTCTCCACAGATACGCCTGCTGGCATTGTTTCGGCAATCAACCAAGCGAATACCGGGGTTACAGCAACCTTGGTTGATACAGGAATCGGGAGTAATACCTACAAAATAGTACTTTCGGGACAAACGGGAAGTGATGGAGTTTTCACTGTGACTTCATCACCTGACCTTGGGTTTCATGATACCGCTAACTCATTGCAAACCGCTCAAGATTCGATCATAGGATTTGAGGGACTAACTTTAACTCGTAGTAGTAATGAACTAACCGACGTCATTGAGGGTACTACAATAAATTTATTGGCTACTTCGGCATCCAATGTTACTTTGACAATCAATAATGATCGGTCCACGTTGAAAACAAGTATTAAAGATGTGGTTCTTGCCTATAATGATGTACAAACTTTGTTCGATAACTTCACAGCGGTTGTCTCAGAGGCGGAGTTAGCCGGAGCGCTGTCTGGCGATACTTCTTTAGTACGATTCTTAAAGGATAAGATCCGCAGTGCTATATTTTCTGATTCATCGACGCCCTCTGGAAATATTACTGGCATAAGAAACTTAGGTGTAACCATAAATCAATATGGGATTATGTCTTTAGATGAAACAAAATATGACGCTGCGTTGTTATCAAATTATGACGACATAGCGAAGATGCTTACTGCGGGTTCTAGCGGCCAGAATCTCTATGAAAGTGTTGGTAAAGGCTTAGCGCAAGATATTGTCACAACTCTTAGTACCTTCACAGACTCTAAGGGAATGATAACCTCAAGAGAGACAACGGCGAAGAGCACATTAAGTGATCACGAGGAGGCTTTGGTTAAACTAGAAGAAAGAATGGATGTAGTTTATAACCGATACTTACAGCAATTCGGTGCCATGGAAACATTAATGGTGACACTAGACTCAACTAGAGACTATCTGACCTCTCAGTTTGAGACATTATCAAAGGCATACGAAGTAGATTAGATTTTCTTTGTAACTTTCGATACTTTATACGGCATATTCAATACTCCCAGACAGATTCATAGCTACTCTTTGAAGCGTTGCTTACAGACTTGCTAAAAAAACCCGGCATCATAGATGCCGGGTTTATGAGGAGTCATATAACCCCCCTTAGTTTTGCAGTATTACTTCAATAGAGCGAGAACAGACTGCTGTTGCTGATTAGCCTGTGAAAGCATAGCTGTTGCTGCCTGAGAAATGATTTGCGTTCGTGCAAGCTCAGTTGTCTCTTTCGCATAATCTGCATCAACGATGGAACTCTTCGCTGACGCTGTATTTGTGATTGCAACATTTAGGTTGTCAATGGTGTAGCCAAGACGGCTCATTTTTGAACCAAAATCTGCCCGAGCAGTATTAACACCCTGTATGGCGGCATCTAGTTTTGCGATTGTTCCACTTGCTTCCACATGATCCCCTGCTGTTGAATAAGCTGTTCCGCCGGTGCCTAAGTTTGCGCCCATTGGAGCTGCAGCAGTACTTGTTCCAGCGGCTGTTGTTGTTGTAACCGCAGCTGAAGTAGTATCACTAACTCCTGCGCTAGTAACTAAACTCACCTTTGAGAGAGTTCCTGTACCAGCTGTACTTTGAGTCATCGTGATGGTAGTAGTACTAGTTGCCGAGGCTGAAAAACCAGCAAATGAGGCGTTATTTCCTAATGCAGTGTTAATCGCAGTAGCAAGTTGGGAAACTGTTGAATTGGAGAATCCAGATCCACCCGCAGCAGCCATCTTGGTTTGATCGACTGTGATCGTGTTACCGTCTCCATCTGTAAGGACAATCTCTGCACCTGCTTTAGCAGCAATCGTACCTAAACCAGTCATATCTGAAACAGCGCCAAACGTAATTGTTTGAACTGCTGCTGTGCTTGTTGCTCCATCTGCAAGATTAAAGTCACCAACAGTGAGGGCAATTGTATCGCTCTCATCCGCACCTACTGTCACAGTGATTGAGCTACTGGAGCTAAGTAAGGCAGTACCATTGAATTGGGTATCATTAGCGATCCGGTCAATTTCCGTGGCTAGTGAAACGAACTCGAGATTCAAGTTATCTAGGTCGCTCGTAGAGTTCGTGTCGTTTTGACCTTGGACAGCCAGCTCACGCATTCTCTGTAGTAGACCAGTGATCTGCTCTGCTGCTCCATCTGCAGTTTGTAGCAATGAGATGCCATCATTGGCGTTACGCACTGCCTGATCAAAGCCTCGGATTTGAGAATCCATTTTTGTGCCAATTGCCAATCCAGCCGCATCATCTTTAGCCGAATTGATTCGTAGGCCAGTAGCCAGGCGTTCCATTGTTGTTTCCATCGAGCGCTGATTTGATTTCATAGCTTGAGCGGTTACTGTCGCCGCTACGTTGGTGTTGATAACTGTCATGTGTAAATTCCTCTCAAAGTTAAATAAAAAAGTGGGTCTTTTTGCTTGCCTCGAGAAGGTTATCGACAGGACATATGGATACTTTAGTAAAAGTGGCAAAAAAGTGGCAAAACCTTACCGAATAGAAAAGAAATGGCAAATATGTGCCATAAAATTTTTCAGACTATAATATAAATAAACTTGCGAATTATGTTGATATAAAAAAACCCGGCACCAAAGATGCCGAGTTTATGAGGAGTCATACAACCCTCTTAGTTTTGCAGTATTACTTCAATAGAGCAAGAACAGATTGTGCCTGCTGATTAGCCTGTGAAAGCATAGCTGTTGCTGCCTGAGAAATGATTTGCGTTCGTGCAAGCTCAGTTGTTTCGGCAGCGTAGTCTGCGTCCATTACAGCGCTTTTGGCGGCTGATGTATTTGTGATTGCAACATTTAGGTTGTCAATGGTGAAGCCAAGACGGCTGATTTTTGAACCAAAATCTGCCCGAGCAGTATTAACACCCTGTATGGCGGCATCTAGTTTTGCGATTGTTCCACTTGCTTCCACATGATCCCCTGCTGTTGAATAAGCTGTTCCGCCGGTGCCTAAGTTTGCGCCCATTGGAGCTGCAGCAGTACTTGTTCCAGCGGCTGTTGTTGTTGTAACCGCAGCTGAAGTAGTATCACTAACTCCTGCGCTAGTAACTAAACTCACCTTTGAGAGAGTTCCTGTACCAGCTGTACTTTGAGTCATCGTGATGGTAGTAGTACTAGTTGCCGAGGCTGAAAAACCAGCAAATGAGGCGTTATTTCCTAATGCAGTGTTAATCGCAGTAGCAAGTTGGGAAACTGTTGAATTGGAGAATCCAGATCCACCCGCAGCAGCCATCTTGGTTTGATCGACTGTGATCGTGTTACCGTCTCCATCTGTAAGGACAATCTCTGCACCTGCTTTAGCAGCAATCGTACCTAAACCAGTCATATCTGAAACAGCGCCAAACGTAATTGTTTGAACTGCTGCTGTGCTTGTTGCTCCATCTGCAAGATTAAAGTCACCAACAGTGAGGGCAATTGTATCGCTCTCATCCGCACCTACTGTCACAGTGATTGAGCTACTGGAGCTAAGTAAGGCAGTACCATTGAATTGGGTATCATTAGCGATCCGGTCAATTTCCGTGGCTAGTGAAACGAACTCGAGATTCAAGTTATCTAGGTCGCTCGTAGAGTTCGTGTCGTTTTGACCTTGGACAGCCAGCTCACGCATTCTCTGTAGTAGACCAGTGATCTGCTCTGCTGCTCCATCTGCAGTTTGTAGCAATGAGATGCCATCATTGGCGTTACGCACTGCCTGATCAAAGCCTCGGATTTGAGAATCCATTTTTGTGCCAATTGCCAATCCAGCCGCATCATCTTTAGCCGAATTGATTCGTAGGCCAGTAGCCAGGCGTTCCATTGTTGTTTCCATCGAGCGCTGATTTGATTTCATAGCTTGAGCGGTTACTGTCGCCGCTACGTTGGTGTTGATAACTGTCATGTGTAAATTCCTCTCAAAGTTAAATAAAAAAGTGGGTCTTTTTGCTTGCCTCGAGAAGGTTATCGACAGGTATTTTATTTACTTGAAAGTGGCAAAATACTGCCAGTTTGGTAGGTCGAAATTACTTATTTTTGTTTGTATGGCTTATAAGTACGAGGATTTTTTGGTGGTATTAGTTTTCTAACAACACAAAAACCTCCTGACCAGGGAGGTTTTTGTTATTCAGAAGTGGCCTCAATGAAAGGCCAACTCCAATTAAGGAGGTAAATGTTTTTACTAATTAACTTTGTAGCAATTTAAGTACGGATTGATTTTTCTGATTAGCTTGCGCCAGCATGGCAGTTCCTGCTTGCTGAATAATTTGAGTTCTAGCAAGCTCCGTAGTCTCTGCAGCATAATCAGCATCCAAAATTCTACTTCGAGAGGCTGCATGGTTTACTGCATTATTTTCGAGGTTATCCACTGTATGCTCCAAACGACTTATCGCTGCGCCAAGCTCAGCTCGGCGGCTATTGACTGCATCTATAGCTGTGTCAATGTAACCCATCGCAGTGTTTGCATTAGCATTAGTTGTTACTTCTAATGCGGTTGTAAAGTTAACGCCGAGATCACCCCCCGTTGCAGCGGTCATTTTGAGAGTGCCAAAATCTACCACTAGCGTTTGTGCTGCATTCACCCCAATTTGAAAGGAAACAGTATCAGCGCCATCATGAGTAGTTCGCGTTACTGCGCCTAAAGCTCCTTCATCAGTCCCAGAGGTATCCTTATTGATTTTAACTATTTGTCCTGTACCAGCGGTGTCCTGGGTAAAAGTGATACCATTCCCACCGGCAGCGGCTAACATGCCGTCGAAAGCAGCATTAGCATCAATCGCGGTGTTTATAGCAGTTGCTAGATTTGCCAGTGTTGCGTCTGCGTAGCTACCAGCAGCTGTGGCAGCGATTGCCGCGTTATTGATAGTGATAGTTGTCCCATCAGAATCAGTTATTATGATACTGTCGTTGGCTGTGTTTAGAGCTCGAAGCGTATCCTGTGTAATGACTAAGTCATCAACGGCCTTATCAGTAGCAGCAACATTAGAGGAGTCTATTTGGCCATCTAAAAGAGCAGTCCCGTTCCAAGTAGTATATGAAACAATGTTGGAGACCTCATCTCGCAACTGCTTAAACTCTTGGTTGATCATGCTGATGTCGTTAGCAGTGTAGGTGGCGGAACTTGCCTGAACAGAGATTTCACGCATCCGCTGAAGGACGCCAGTAATTTCGGCTAGCGCCCCGTCGGCCACCTGAATCATGCCGATGGCATCATTAGAGTTTCTGGCTGCTTGCTCCAGCCCATCAATGTGGGTAGTCATACGACTTGTAATCGCTAGTCCGGCAGCGTCATCACCTGCATTGTTAATTCGCTTGCCGGTTGATAAACGCTCCATAGTATCATTCATCGTTCGATCATTTTGCTTGATCGAGTTGGCTGCAAGTGATGCAGCTGTATTTGTATTGATAGTGGTCATTATCTTTTACCTCGTTAATTTAAATTATTGCAAAGAAATAAAAGCAAAAGAGATGCCAACTTTCAAAATTCATAAAAATAAATATAAAAATTCAATATAATCAGATAGTTACAGGGTTTGAGTGTTAGCGGTAAAATAGAGAGTGGCAATTAAAAGTCAAGAAAATTGCTAAAATGTCGGAATTCCGGCAATGGAAAGTGCCGTCTGTTCGGGATAGATGGAGCTTATCAATACTTATCGTCGAATAAAATCCCTTTCAATGATTCTAATTGTCTGGCAATTCTGAGCACAGCATCACCAGGTATCTTTCTAATTAACTCCCCAGTGCTTATATCTGCAACGTTAACAACAAAACGCTTGGATGACTCATCGACTTGGAATGCTAGAGTTGTGGGTATTTTTTCTAACGCTTTGTTGATTTCAACGACTGCTTTCTTAAAATCAGCATGGTTTTGATTGAGTTCAGTCATTGCCGCAGCTTTGGTATGATCAGCCTGACTTTTTAATCTTTCTGGCGCAATTTTTGGCGCAATACGCTCGGGTACCGTTTTCTGGGTCGCCTGCCCATTAGCGAGGTTCGATGGCACACTCGAAACTAATTTAATATCATTTTCACTCATATTGTCACCAATCTAAACCTTTGCAACCTTTTTTTCACGTCCTGACCCGGACTTGTTTTGCTAAAAAGAGCGCATATGAATCCTTGCATTGTTATAGATCGGCACTTGTTTTTAAAACTTTAATGGTTTTTTTCATTTTTGTGAAGATCGTCCATAATCTATAAAGCATTGACTGTTCGCATCCGCTAGAAGGTATAATCTAAACAGTAAAGATTATCTACTCAGCCAATAGAGAAGTGGTTCCTTTGAAAGCTCGCCTTGTTAATACTATTGAAAAATTTACCGAGTACACAGGCAGGCTTGTGTCCTGGTTAACGTTGGTCATGGTTGTTGCGGTGCTCGTTGTCGTCATTACTCGTTACTTTTTGCAGATGGGGTCTATAGCGCTCCAGGAGTCCGTTACTTATTTACATTGCATGGTTTTTATGTTGGGCCTTGCCTACACTTTGAAGCATGATGGCCATGTTCGTGTGGATATTTTCTATCGAGGCTATTCAGTTAAAACGAAGGCGCTTGTTAATTTTGTTGGTGGAATTCTATTTTTGCTACCTCTCTGTGGCCTTCTTTTTTTTGTTAGCTGGGATTATGTGGTGGCCAGCTGGGCGATTCGAGAGACCTCAGCAGAAAACAACGGCCTACCTTTTATATTTTTACTTAAAACCTTGATGCTGATGATGCCAGTTATTTTGTTCTTACAGGGCCTGGCAGAAACAATAAAGAATGGCTTGACGCTTTATAGCAGCGAGTCTGTATTTCAGGATGATGCAGATTCAGAGGGGCCTGTTCTCTGATGGTTGAATTTATACCCTTGCTAATGTTTCTTGCCGTTTGTTTGGTGCTCATGGCAGGCTATCCGGTGGCAGCTTCTCTGGCGGGCACTGCACTTTTGTTCGCAGCGGCTGGTTCAATCACCGGCCATTTTGATTTAGCTTTTTTGCAGGCATTGCCAAATCGTTTATTTGGTACCATGGAAAATACTACCCTGATCG